>Ga0247811_1000005_pt1 | contig 279046 bp, 249 predicted proteins | sample UWRJL134311R1_FD_189018 | JGI IMG/M metagenome (GOLD analysis project Ga0247811, IMG submission 189018) | Plant litter microbial communities from Arlington Agricultural Research Station in Wisconsin, United States - UWRJ-L134-311R-1 | ecosystem: Environmental > Terrestrial > Plant litter >...
CCGCATGACCGCGCCCGCCGTCTCGGTGATCATGGCGGCGTACAACGGCGCCGATTTGCTCGGTGAAACGCTCGAAAGCCTGCGCGCGCAGACCTTCGAGGATTGGGAACTGATCGCCGTCGACGATTGCTCGAAGGACGATACCGTCGCCTTCCTGCGCGGCTTCGGCGATCCGCGCATCCGCGTGATCGAGTCCGAGACCAACGGCGGCCCGGTCGTCGCGCGCAACCGCGCGTTCGCCGAGGCGCGCGGGCGCTATGTCGCGGCGCTCGATCAGGACGATCTCTGCCTGCCCGAACGCTTCGCCAAACAGGTCGCGTTTCTCGACGCCGATCCGGACACTGTGCTGGTCAGCACCGCCACCCGCATGCTGATCGAGGGAAAGGATCTGCCCGGCAATTGGCCCCGCCCGATGACCCCCGGCCTGATCGACTGGCTGATGCTGGTGCAGAACCCGATCGTCTGGTCCTCGGTGATGTTCCGCACGCAAGCCGCGCGGAGGCTCGACCCATTCGAGCGGCCGGAGATGCGGTACGTAGAGGATTTCGACCTGTACCACCGCCTCCGGGAATTCGGCCGCCTCGCCCAGATCGATGAGGAACTGATGCTCTACCGCTGCCACGCCGGCGGTGCCTCGCAGATGTTCAACGCCACCATGCGCGACCATGCCGAGCGCCTGTTGATCGAGCGCCACCGCGCCTGGCTGGGCGATCGCGCGCCGATCGTCGCGAGCCTGCTGGTGCGCTACACCATGGCGCGCGAGCCGGTGCCCGATGCCGCGACGCTCAACCGCCTGTTCCGCGGCATCGCCGTGCTGCGCGAAGCTTTTGGCGAACGCCCGGAGGCGGACACGCGCACGCTGGCGCTGGTCGACCGCGAAATCTCGCGTCTGTGGTGGCGGCTATGCCGCGCCGGGGTCCGTTCGGGCCGGCTGGCGCTGCATCAGGCGCTGGCGGGGCGACCGGCCGCGGTATCGCTTGGCGAGGGCAGCGCGTCGGATATGGTGGTCAGCCAGATGATCGGCGGCATGCGCGCGGTTCGGCGAGGTGTCTCGCGCCGGGGCTGAAGCATTCTTGCGGCCCTACGCCAACTGCTCCATTGTCCGCGCTGGCCATGCCCGAATCCGGGAGGCCGGGTATTGCTTGGAGGGCTGGCTTGAACCTGATTCCGGATGTCGCGCTCGCTGAGAACACCAGCCAGCGCCTGCCGTGCGTGGTGGTGCTCGATGGGTCCTCGTCGATGGCCGCCAACAATGCGATCGGCGCGCTCAACGACGGGCTGAAGCTGCTCGAGCAGGATTTGAAGGCCGACGATGTCGCGCGCCAGCGGGTGCGCATCCTCGTGTTGCGCGTCGGCGCGCCGCAGAATGTCGAGGTCGTCACCGATTGGGTCGATGCGATCGAGTTCGAAGCGCCCGAGATCGAGGCCAACGGCACCACCCCGCTCGGCGCGGGCGTGCGCCGCGCGCTCGACGAGATCGAGACCGAGAAGGCGCGCTACCGCGATCACGGCATCCCCTATAACCGCCCCTGGCTGTTCGTCCTGACCGATGGCGAGCCGACCGACCCGGACTGGGAAAGCGCCGCCGACGAATGCCGCCGCGCCGAGGAATCGGGCCGCGTATCGGTGTTCTGCGTCGGCGTGGGCGAGGCGAACATGAGCAAGCTCGGCCGCTTCTCGCCGCGCCAGCCGCTCGCATTGCAGGGGCTGGCGTTCCGCGAATTCTTCCTGTGGCTCAGCCGCAGCGCCCGCGCGGGCTCCAAGTCTTCGCCCAGCGAGAATATCCAGATGGCGGCGCCCTCCGATTGGGCGGTGGTCCCCGGGCGCGCCGGATGACGGCCGCGCCGGCGTGGCGGGTCGCAGGCACCTCGGTCGCGGGGCCGTGCCATGCCAATGACGATTGTCAGGACCGGCACCTGGTGCAGGTGACGCCGGGCGGCGTGCTGATCGCCTTGGTCTCCGATGGCGCCGGGTCGGCGAAATTTTCGGGCGATGGCGCGGCGCTGCTTTGCGAGCATGTCGGCGATGCGCTGGTCCGGCTGCTTGGGCGGAGCAAGCCCAAGGCTGTCGCGACGGAAGCGTTGGGGGAAGCGGTCAAGGCGGGCATCGAGGCGGCGCGCGAGGCTGCGCTGGCGTTGGGGGCCGAGCGCGAGGCCGGGCTTGAGGCGTTCCACGCGACGTTGGTCGGCGCGGTCATGATCCCCGGCAAGGGCGGCTTGTTCTTCCATATCGGCGACGGCGCGGCGCTGGCGGTGTCGCCGGCCAGCGAGCGCTGGCTGCTCTCGCCGCCCAGCAACGGCGAATATGCCGACACCACCTATTTCTTCACCGAGCATGACTGGCGCGAGAACCTCCGCTTTTCGCCGATCGAGCCGGGATATGAGACGATTTTCGTGATGACCGACGGCGTCACCGATCTCGGCCTCCAGGGCGCGCAGCCGCACATGCCCTTCTTCGATCCGATCGGGCGCTTCCTCGCCGGGGCCAGCCGCGAGGAGGGCCAGTTGGCGTTGCGCGCCACGCTCGACAGCGAAGCCGCGCGCGGGCGCAGCGGCGACGACAAGACCTTGGTCTGGGCGCAAGCAGCGCGATGACCGACGTCTATCTCGGCAGGGGCCCCGATCGGCGCACATTGCCGCTCGGCAAGCTGCTGGGGGAGGGCGCCGCGGGCAAGGTGTACGCGCTGCCGACGATGCCGGGATCGGCGGCCAAGCTCTATCACGGCGAGGCCGAGTGCCGCCGTCACGAAGCCAAGATAGAGGCGATGATCGCCAGCCCGCCCGATCTGCCCCCCGCCGAACACAACGGCGTCCGCTATCCGCAGATCGCCTGGCCCGAGGCGAAGCTCTATGACCGGTCGGGCCGCTTCATCGGCTTCCTGATGCCCGAGATCGACTTCAACCGATCGACCAGCCTGGTCAATCTGCTCCAGAAGAGCAGCCGCCGGATCGAGAAGCTCTCGGACTATTACGGCTATCGCGTGCTCGTCGCGCGCAACCTCGCCTCGGTGTTCGTCGAGCTCCATCGCGCCGGTCACCACATGATCGACATGAAGCCCGCCAATCTGCGTTTCTATCCCACGGTCAGCTGGATGGCGGTGGTCGATACCGACGGGTTCAGCATCACCGGCAAGACCGGGCGGATCGCGGCGGACGTGGTATCGGACGAATATATCGCCGGCGAAAGCTGGCAGCGCCCGCCGCGCGAACTGGGCGAGCAGCAGGATCTGTTCGCGCTGGCGGTGATCATCTTCCAGTTGCTCAACAACGGGTTGCACCCCTTTGCTGGTTCGGCGGGCGGATCCGCGCAGGCCACCGATCTGCAGGCGCGCATCCTCGAGGGGCTTTATGCCTATGGCCTGCGTACGCGGTCCGAGCTGGTGCCGAGCGCCGCGAGCGTCCACCGCATGTTCCGCCGGGGCACCCGCGCGCTGTTCGACAGCGCCTTCGTGCCTGCGCGCGGACGCCCCAGCGCCGAGGAATGGCGCGACCATCTCGATGTGCTGATGGCGCAGTTGAAGCCGTGCGCGGCGAGGCCCGAGCATGTCCATTTCGGCGCGGGCTGCGGCTTTTGCGCGCATGAGGCGCGGGTGGCGGTGGCCAAGCCGCGCACCACCGTGATCCGCCGCGCGCCGGTGCCGCGGCCGCTCCCGGTGTCGCAGCAGGGCAGGCAATGGCCGACGGGCGGATATCAAACGGTCCCGATCTCGCAGCAATTCCACTATGTGCCCCCGCCCAGGCGGCGGCGCGGCGGATTGGCGGTGGCGCTGTTGCTGGTCGCGTTGGCGCTGACCGGATTTTCGACCTTCTCGATGTGGCGCCCCTATCTGCCCGGCGGTGACGGCATTGCGTATGCCGCCAACACGACCGACATTGCCGAAGCCGTGCTGCCGATTGTCCCCGAGGCGCCCGATGCCAAGATCACCGCCTTCGCCGAGCCGCGCGACTATCTGATCCTGCCCGCGGCGGGTGCGCTGTCGGTGCCGCTCAGGCGCGGCCCGGGCGACGACTTCGCAACCGTCGCGCGGCTGAGCATGCACGATGCGGTGATCGGGCGCGGCACCAGCGCCGATGCCGATGGCGCCGAATGGGTGTGGGTCACACGCGCCGACGATGGCGCGGCGGGATTCGTCCACCGCACCGCCCTGCTCAAACGCGCTCCGCCAGGCGCGCTCGATACGCCAACCCAAAGCGAAGTGGCGAGCAAGCAGGCGATCGACGCGCGCTATCGCCAGATGCTGGCAAACGCCGTGGGTTATGACCGTTCCTATCTGAATGACGGGCAGCAGCGCTGGGAGACGCAGCGCGCGCATTGCGCGGACGATCCGGAGCCGCGGCTGTGCCGCAAGCTGGCCGACGTGCGCCGCCGCGGCGACCTTGACGGCTGGAACGAGGCGGAACGGATGGCAAAGCCCGTGACCACCGCATCGCTGGATAATTTGCGCTGAGGCGCCGGGCGGGGCAGGGATACGAGATGTTCCGTCGTTCCTTCCTGCCGCTATTGCTCGCCGGTTTCCTCGGCTCCGGTCTCGCGCTGGCCGCGCCGCCCAGGGCGCCCCTGGTGCTGGCGGCCGCGAGCCTGCAGGAATCGATGAACGCCGCCGCCGATGGCTGGGCGGCCAAGGGTCATCCGCGCCCGGTGATCTCATTCGCCGCCTCCTCGGCGCTGGCGCGGCAAATTGCGGCGGGGGCGCCCGCCGATCTGTTCGTCTCGGCGGACGAGGCGTGGATGGACGAGCTCCAGAAGCGCGGGCTGCTCATGGTGGGAACGCGGGCGGATTTTCTCGGCAACCAGTTGGTGATCGTCGCGCCTGTCGGCGAGCCGCTCGCGCGTCCCTATGACGAGTTTCGCGCGATCGGCGTGACCCGCGTCGCGATCGCCGATCCGGACTCGGTGCCAGCCGGCCGCTATGCGCGCGCCGCGCTGCAGAGGATCGGGCGGTGGAACGCCGCTCAGCCCAATGTGGTGCGTGCCGAAAACGTCCGCGCGGCGCTGGCGCTGGTCGAGCGCGGTGCGGCGCCGCGCGGTATCGTCTATGCAACCGATGCGCGCGCTTCGCGGCGGGTGCGCGTGGTCGCGATGTTCCCGGCAAACAGCCATCCGCCGATCCGCTATCCGGTGGCGCGGCTGAAGGCATCGATCAGCCCCGATGCCGAGGGTTTCCGCCGCTTCCTGCTCTCGCGCGAAGGCAAGGCGGTGTTCGCGCGCTTCGGGTTTCAAACCTTCTGACATGCTGACCTCCGCCGAATGGGGCATCGTCGCCCTCTCGCTCCAGGTGGGCGGCGTAGCGGTGGCGGTGACGCTGCCGATCGCATTCGGACTCGCGTGGCTGCTCGCGCGCGGCCGTTTCCCCGGCAAGGTGCTGCTCGATGGCGTGATCCATCTGCCGCTGGTGGTCCCCCCGGTGGTGACCGGCTGGTTGCTCCTCCTCGCCTTCGCCCCCGCCGGCCCGATCGGCGGCTGGCTGACAAGCTGGTTCGGCCTCAGCGTGCTGTTCCGCTGGACCGGGGCGGCGATCGCCGCCGGCGTCATGGCGCTCCCGCTGATGGTCCGCGCAATGCGCCTCTCGATTGAAGCCGTGGACCGGCGGCTGGAAGCAGCGGCCTCCACGCTCGGCGCATCCCGCGTACGCGTGTTCCGCACAATCACTTTGCCGCTCAGCCTCCCCGGTGTAATTGCGGGCGTGGTCCTCGGCTTCGCCCGCGCGCTCGGCGAGTTCGGCGCGACCATCACCTTCGTCTCCAACGTCCCCGGCGAGACCGAAACCCTGCCGCTCGCCATCTACGCCGCGCTTCAGGTCCCCGGCGGCGAGGGCATGGTACTCAGGCTGGCGGCCATCTCGGTAGCCCTTTCGCTGGCCGCGCTGATCGCATCCGAGTTGATTGCCCGCCGCGCGGGCAGGGGCCTGCATGTCCTTTGACATCGACTTGCACAAGCGCATCGGCGATACCGATATCGGCTGCCGGGTCGAGCCGGAAGAAGGGCTGACGGTGCTGTTCGGGCCATCGGGCGCGGGCAAGACGAGCGTGCTCAACATGGTCGCCGGGCTGGTGACGCCCGACAGTGGCCACGTCCGGGTTGCGGGCGAAACCTTGTTCGATGGCGCAGTAAACGTGCCGGTCGAGCAGCGCCGGGCGGGCTATGTCTTCCAGGACGCCCGGCTGTTCCCGCACCTGAAGGTGCAGGCCAACCTGCTGTACGGCGCGCCCGAAGGTGCATCGCTGGACGGGATCGCGTTTCTCGGCCTGAACCCTTTACTCGATCGCTGGCCGCGGACTTTGTCGGGTGGGGAAGCCCGACGCGTCGCGATTGGCCGCGCCTTGCTGTCCAAACCCCGCTTCCTGCTGCTCGACGAGCCGCTTTCGTCGCTCGACCGTGCCCGCCGCGAGGAAATCATGGCCGTGATCGAACGCCTCCGCGACGAAACCCGCCTGCCGATCCTGATGGTCACCCATGACCGCGCCGAAGCCGAACGGCTCGGCACCCGGATCGTCGAGATGTAACGCGGTCAGGCCCGGCCGAGGAAGTCCATCTTGCCCACCGGAACGCCCTGCATCCGCAGGATCGCGTAGCTGGTGGTCATGTGGAAATAGAAGTTCGGGATGGCGAAGCCCTGCGCGTAAGCGAGACCGCTCATCGTGAAGCTGCGGTTGGGCAGCTTGATCTCGATCTCGGCATTCTCGCGCCCGTTGATCGCGCCTGCGGGAACGTTCTTGAGGAATTCCACAGTCCGCGCGATCCGCGCCTGCAGGTCGGCGAAGCTCGCTTCATTATCCTCCATCGCGACATTCTCGACCTGCCCGAGCCGCACCGCGCAGAGCTTGGCGGCGTCGCTCGCGCGCTGCACCTGCGCGGGCAGGGGGTGCATGTCCGCATGGATGCGCCCCTCGAGCAGCGTATCGGGCGCGATGCCCTGTTCCTCGGCCCAGGCGCGTCCTTTTTCGAGGAATGCCGCCATCGACGCGAAGCCGCGCAGGAAGACGGGGATGGTGAGATCGTAGAGTTCTGTGGCCATACGGCGCGCCATAGCGTGCCGAATGCGCACCGCATAAGGAAAAAGCCGCCGCCCGAACTCCGGACGGCGGCTTTCTGTCTTCAGCGCCGGTAAGACCCTGACCTCAGCGGATCACTCCGCTTCGTTCAGATACTCCCCCGCATCCGCATCGGTGCCGTGGCCGCTCGGCACCACCGCGGCGAGCGGATCGTCGCCGGTGCCGCCGGCATCGCGGGCGTTGCGCGCGAGTTCGGCCTCATGCTCCTGCGCGGCGCTGTCCGGGGCCACAAGGGCCGCGGCGAGGGCGCGTTGCTGGACGCGGAGGGCCGCATCGCGCGACGTTGCCGCCACGCGCAGGCGGTTCATGCCGGCGCCGGTACCCGCCGGGATCAGGCGGCCGACGATGACATTCTCCTTGAGGCCGTTGAGCTGGTCCTGCTTGCCCTGGACCGCCGCCTCGGTGAGGACGCGGGTGGTCTCCTGGAACGACGCCGCCGAGATGAAGCTGCGGGTCTGCAGCGACGCCTTGGTGATGCCGAGCAGGATCGGCTTGCCCTGTGCCGGGGTCTGGCCCTTTTCGAGCTTGGCGTTGTTCTCGTCCATCTCGTCACGGTCGAGCTGCTCGCCCACCAGCAGGGTGGTGTCGCCGGACTCGATGATCTCGACCTTCTGCAGCATCTGGCGAACGATCACCTCGATGTGCTTGTCGTTGATCTTCACGCCCTGCAGACGATAGACCTCCTGGATTTCCGACACGAGATATTCGGCGAGCGGCTCGATGCCGAGCACTTCGAGAATGTCGTGCGGATCGGGCGAGCCGCCGATCAGATTGTCGCCGCGCTTGACGTAATCGCCTTCCTGCACGTCGATGACCTTCGACTTGGGCACCAGATACTCGACGACCTCGCCGCCATCCTCGGGCTGAATGCCGATCTTGCGCTTGGCCTTATAGTCCTTGCCGAACACGACACGGCCCGAGACCTTGGCGATGATCGCATTTTCCTTCGGCTTGCGCGCTTCGAACAGTTCGGCGACGCGCGGCAGACCGCCGGTGATGTCGCGGGTCTTGGCAGACTCGCGGCTGACACGGGCAAGCACGTCGCCCGCATGCACCTTGGCACCGTCCTCGACCGAGAGCACTGCGCCCGCGGCGAGCATGTAACGGCCGGCCTCTTCCGAGCTTTCGCCGGTCAAGGTGAGGCGAGGACGAAGATCCTCCTTCTTGGCCGAAATGCCGCGGTTCTCGGTGACGACGCGCTGGGTGATGCCCGTCGCTTCGTCGGCCTGCTCGGTCAGCGTCTTGCCTTCGATCAGCTCGACATACTTCACGATGCCCGGGTTCTCGGTGATCACCGGCATGGTGAACGGATCCCATTCAGCCATCCGGTCGCCCTGGCTGACGATGTGACCATCGTCGAACAGCACGTACGAACCGTACGGGATGCGGTGCACCGCCAGCTCGCGGCCGTCCATGTCGACGATCGCCAGTTCGGCCGAACGCGAGGTCACCACGCGGCGGCCGCGCTGATCGACGATCATGCGGACATCGCGGAACTCGACCTTGCCGTCCGAAGTGGCTTCGAGGTTCGACTGCTCGTTGAGCTGCGCCGCGCCGCCGATGTGGAAGGTCCGCATCGTCAGCTGGGTGCCCGGCTCACCGATCGACTGGGCGGCGATGACGCCGACAGCCTCACCGATGTTGACCGGGGTGCCGCGGGCGAGATCGCGCCCGTAGCATTTGCCGCAGACGCCGATCTTGGCCTCGCAGACCAAAGGCGAGCGGATCTTCATCCCCTGGATGCCGATGCCTTCGATCTGCGTGATCATCGGCTCGTCGAGCAGGGTGCCCGACGGGATGAGGACCGCATTGGTCTTGGGATCGACGACATCTTCGGCCGTGGTGCGGCCCAGGATACGCTCGCCGAGCGAGGCGATGGTCGAGCCGCCCTGGACGATCGCGCGCATTTCGAGCGCACGCTCGGTCCCGCAATCCTGCTCCATGATGACGCAATCCTGCGACACATCGACCAGACGGCGAGTCAGGTAGCCCGAGTTGGCGGTCTTCAACGCGGTGTCCGCGAGGCCCTTGCGGGCGCCGTGGGTCGAGTTGAAATATTCGAGGACGGTCAGGCCTTCCTTGAAGTTCGAGATGATCGGCGTCTCGATGATCTCGCCCGACGGCTTGGCCATCAGGCCACGCATGCCGGCAAGCTGCTTGATCTGCGCCTGCGAACCGCGCGCACCGGAATGCGCCATCATGTAGATCGAGTTGATCGGGGCCTCGCGGCCGTTCGGCAGCTTCTTCACCGCCTTGATCTCGTCCATCATCGCCGTCGCGACGCGGTCACCGCAGCCCGACCAGGCGTCGATCACCTTGTTGTACTTCTCCTGGTGCGTGATCAGGCCGTCCTGATACTGCTGCTCGAAGTCCTTCACGAGCGCGCGGGTCTCATCGACCATGCCGATCTTGGCGTCCGGAATGATCATATCGTCCTTGCCGAACGAGATGCCCGCCTTGAACGCGTGCCGGAAGCCGAGCGCCATGATCGCATCGGCGAACAGCACGGTCTCCTTCTGGCCGGTATGGCGATAGACCTCGTCGATCACGTCGCCCACGTCCTTCTTGGTGAGGAGGCGGTTGACGACTTCGAACGGCACCTTGTGCGACTGCGGGAGCGTCTCGCCAAGCAGCATGCGGCCCGGCGTCGTCTCGTAGCGCTTGAGGTACTGGTTGCCCTGCTCATCGGTCTGCGGAACGCGCGAGGTGATCTTGGTGTGGAGCGTGACCGCGCCGGCGTTGAGCGCCTGGTGGACCTCGCTCATGTCGCCGATGATCATGCCCTCGCCGGGCTCGCCTTCCTTGAGCATCGACAGATAATAAAGACCCAGCACCATGTCCTGCGACGGCACGATGATCGGCTTGCCGTTGGCGGGCGACAGGATGTTGTTGGTCGACATCATCAGGACGCGCGCTTCGAGCTGGGCTTCCAGCGAAAGCGGAACGTGGACGGCCATCTGATCGCCGTCGAAATCCGCGTTGAACGCCGAGCAGACCAGCGGATGCAGCTGGATCGCCTTGCCTTCGATCAGCACCGGCTCGAACGCCTGGATGCCCAGACGGTGCAGCGTCGGGGCGCGGTTCAGCATGACCGGGTGCTCGCGAATGACTTCGTCGAGGATGTCCCAGACTTCCTTGCGCTCCTTCTCGACCCACTTCTTCGCCTGCTTGAGCGTCATGCTCAGGCCCTTGGCGTCGAGGCGGGCGTAGATGAAGGGCTTGAACAGCTCGAGCGCCATCTTCTTCGGCAAGCCGCACTGGTGCAGCTTGAGCTCCGGGCCCGTGACGATGACCGAACGGCCCGAATAGTCGACGCGCTTGCCCAGAAGATTCTGGCGGAAGCGGCCCTGCTTGCCCTTGAGCATGTCGGACAGCGACTTGAGCGGACGCTTGTTGGCGCCGGTGATCGTGCGGCCGCGGCGGCCGTTGTCGAACAATGCGTCGACGGCTTCCTGCAGCATGCGCTTCTCGTTGCGGACGATGATGTCCGGCGCGCGCAGCTCCATGAGGCGCTTCAAGCGGTTGTTGCGGTTGATCACGCGGCGATACAGATCGTTGAGATCCGACGTCGCGAAGCGGCCGCCGTCGAGCGGCACCAGCGGGCGCAGCTCGGGCGGGATGACCGGGATCACGTCGAGGATCATCCACTCCGGGCGGTTGCCCGAATCGATGAAGCTCTCGACGACCTTGAGGCGCTTGATGATCTTCTTGGGCTTGAGCTCGGACTTGGTGACCGCGAGCTCGTCGAGCAATTCCTTGCGCTCGCCCTCGAGGTCGAGGTCCATCAGCATGACCTTGACCGCTTCGGCGCCGATGCCCGCGGTGAAGGCGTCTTCGCCATATTGGTCCTGCGCGCCGAGCAGCTCGTCCTCCGTGAGGAGCTGGAACTTCTCGAGCGGGGTCAGGCCAGGCTCGGTGACGATGTACGACTCGAAGTACAGCACGCGCTCGAGCTGCTTGAGCTGCATGTCGAGCAGCAGGCCGATGCGCGACGGCAGCGACTTGAGGAACCAGATGTGCGCGACCGGGGCGGCGAGCTCGATATGGCCCATCCGCTCGCGGCGGACCTTCGAGACGGTAACCTCGACGCCGCACTTCTCGCAGACGATGCCCTTATACTTCATGCGCTTGTACTTGCCGCACAGGCACTCGTAATCCTTGATCGGACCGAAGATGCGCGCGCAGAACAGGCCGTCGCGCTCGGGCTTGAACGTGCGGTAGTTGATGGTCTCGGGCTTCTTGATCTCGCCGAACGACCACGAACGGATACGGTCCGGGGACGCGATGCCGATCTGGATCTGGTCGAAGGTCTCCGGCTTGGCCACCGGGTTCGAGAAATTGCTAAGTTCGTTCATTTTGCTTTTCCCTCAGGAGGGTAAATTCTCTGGGCGACAGGGGAGGGCGCTACCGGTTGGCAGCGCCCCAACCCGTCACTCTGCCGCGATCGCCACGCCGTCATCGTCCACGCCGGCCTCGTTCTGCTTCAACTCCACGTTGAGGCCGAGCGAGCGCATTTCCTTGACGAGCACGTTGAAGCTCTCGGGGATGCCGGCCTCGAAGGTATCGTCACCCTTGACAATCGCTTCATAGACTTTGGTGCGTCCGACAACGTCGTCCGACTTCACCGTCAGCATCTCCTGGAGCGTGTAGGCGGCGCCATATGCCTGGAGCGCCCACACTTCCATCTCGCCGAAGCGCTGTCCGCCGAACTGCGCCTTGCCGCCCAGCGGCTGCTGGGTAACGAGCGAGTAGGGCCCGATCGAACGCGCGTGGATCTTGTCGTCCACAAGGTGATGGAGCTTCAGCATGTAGATGTAGCCCACGGTGACCTTGCGGTCGAACGTGTCGCCGGTACGTCCGTCGAAAAGGTCGACCTGGCCCGACGTATCCAGCCCCGCCAGCGCCAGCATCGCCGAGACGTCGGCTTCGCGGGCGCCATCGAACACCGGCGTCGCCATCGGCACGCCGCCGCGCAAATTGGTCGCCAGATCAATGATCTGCTCGGCCGAACGCGCATCGATCTCGGCATGATATTGCTCGCCGTAGACGGTCTTGAGGCGATCCTTGACCACTTCGGGCATCTGGCCCGGCTTGGCGTCGGGATTGGCCTCGCGCCAGCCTTCCAGCGCATCCGAGATCTGCCGGCCCAGGCCGCGTGCGGCCCAGCCCAGGTGGGTCTCGAAGATCTGGCCGACGTTCATGCGCGAAGGCACGCCCAGCGGGTTGAGCACGATGTCGACCGGGGTGCCGTCCTCGAGGAAGGGCATGTCCTCGGCCGGCAGGATGCGCGAGATCACGCCCTTGTTGCCGTGACGGCCGGCCATCTTGTCGCCCGGCTGCAGCTTGCGCTTCACCGCGACGAAGACCTTGACCATCTTGAGCACGCCCGGGGGCAGCTCGTCGCCGCGCTCGAGCTTCTCGCGGCGGTCGTGGAACTTGTCCATGATCCGCTTGATCGCCTCGTCATATTGCGCGCGGACGGCTTCGAGATCGCCCTGCATCTTGTCGTCGGCGACGGCGAACTTCCACCATTCGTGACGATCGACGCTGTCGAGCAGGTCGGCATCGATGACGCCGCCCTTCTTCTGGCCCTTCGGCGCGGCGGTTGCGGTCTGGCCGATCAGCATTTCCTTCAGCCGCGACCAGGTGGCGCGGTTGAGGATGTTGCGCTCGTCGTCCGAGTCCTTCTTCAGGCGCTCGATCTCCTCGCGCTCGATCGCCATCGCGCGCTCGTCCTTGTCGATGCCGTGGCGGTTGAACACCCGGACCTCGACGACGGTGCCCGACACGCCCGGAGGCAGGCGGAGCGAGGTGTCGCGCACGTCGCTGGCCTTCTCGCCGAAGATCGCGCGGAGGAGCTTTTCCTCCGGGGTCATCGGCGATTCACCCTTGGGCGTGATCTTGCCGGCGAGAATATCGCCCGGCTCGACCTCGGCACCGATGTAGACGATGCCCGCCTCGTCGAGGTTGCGGAGCGCTTCCTCGCCGACGTTCGGGATATCGCGGGTGATGTCCTCTGGCCCGAGCTTGGTGTCGCGGGCCATCACTTCGAACTCTTCGATGTGGATCGACGTGAACACGTCGTCCTTCACGATGCGCTCGGAGATCAGGATCGAATCTTCGTAGTTGTAGCCATTCCACGGCATGAACGCGACGAGCGTGTTGCGGCCGAGCGCGAGCTCGCCGAACTCGGTCGACGGACCATCCGCGAGGACGTCGCCGGCGTTGATCACGTCGCCCACCTTCACCAGCGGACGCTGGTTGATGCAGGTGTTCTGGTTCGAGCGCTGGAACTTCATCAGCGTGTAGATGTCGACGCCCGACTCCCCGGCACCGACATCGCCGGTTGCGCGGATGACGATGCGCGCGGCATCGACCTGATCGACGATGCCCGAACGCTTGGCGCCGATTGCGGCGCCCGAATCGCGCGCAACCGTCTCTTCCATGCCGGTGCCGACGAACGGCGCCTCGGCGCGGACCAGCGGAACCGCCTGACGCTGCATGTTCGAGCCCATCAGTGCGCGGTTGGCGTCATCGTTTTCCAGGAACGGAATGAGCGATGCCGCGACCGAGACGAGCTGCTTGGGGCTGACGTCCATCAGCGTGATGTTGTCGGGGATCGCCATCAGGAATTCGCCCGCCTGACGCGACGAAACCAGATCCTCGACGAAGCCCTTCGACGCGTCGAGCTCGGCGTTCGCCTGCGCAATCGTGTGCTTGGCCTCTTCCATCGCCGAGAGATAGACGACGTCGTTGGTGACCTTGTGGTCGACGACCTTGCGGTACGGCGTCTCGATGAAGCCGTACTTGTTGACGCGGCTGAAGGTGGCGAGGCTGTTGATCAGGCCGATGTTCGGGCCTTCCGGCGTTTCGATCGGGCAGATGCGGCCGTAATGCGTCGGGTGAACGTCGCGGACTTCGAAGCCGGCGCGCTCCCGGGTGAGGCCGCCCGGCCCAAGCGCCGACACGCGGCGCTTGTGGGTGACTTCCGACAGCGGATTGGTCTGATCCATGAACTGCGAGAGCTGCGACGAGCCGAAGAATTCGCGCACAGCGGCAACCGCCGGCTTGGCGTTGATCAGGTCGTTCGGCATGACCGTGGACACGTCCACCGACGACATGCGCTCCTTCACGGCACGCTCCATGCGGAGCAGGCCGACGCGGTACTGGTTCTCCAGAAGCTCGCCCACCGAACGCACGCGGCGGTTGCCGAGATTGTCGATGTCGTCGACTTCGCCCTTGCCGTCCTTGAGATCGACGAGCGTCTTGACCACGGCGAGGATGTCCTCGGCGCGCAAGGTCGTCATCGTGTCGGGCGCATCGAGCTCGAGGCGCATGTTAAGCTTCACGCGGCCAACGGCGGAGAGGTCATAGCGCTCGGGATCGAAGAACAGGCCGCCGAACAGCGATTCCGCGGTCTCCAGCGTCGGCGGTTCGCCGGGGCGCATGACGCGATAGATATCGCTCAGCGCCTGCTCGCGCTCCTCGGCCTTGTCGGCGGCGAGGGTGTTGCGGATCCACGGACCGGTGGTGACATGATCGATGTCGAGCAGCTCGATGCGATCGATGCCCGCCTTGTCGAGCTTCTCGAGGTTTTCGGCCGACACTTCGTCGCCCGCCTCGATATAGATCTCGCCGGTCGACTCGTTGATCAGATCATAGGCCGAATAGCGGCCGAAGATTTCCTCGGTCGGGATCAGCAGCGTCTCGAGACCGTCCTTGTGCGCCTTGTTGGCGGCGCGCGGGCTGATCTTCTGGCCCGACGGGAAGATGACTTCGCCCGACTTGGCGTCGACGATGTCGAACATCGGCTTCTGGCCGCGCCAGTTCTCGGTGACGAAAGGCACCTGCCAGCCGCCCTGGCCGCGCACATAGATCACGCGGCCGTAGAAATAGTTGAGAATGTCCTCGCCGTTCATGCCCAGGGCATAAAGCAAGGTCGTCACCGGCAGCTTGCGCTTCCGGTCGATACGGACGTTGACGATGTCCTTGGCGTCGAACTCGAAGTCGAGCCACGAACCGCGATACGGGATCACACGCGCGGCGAAGAGATACTTGCCGCTGGCGTGGGTCTTGCCGCGGTCATGATCGAACAGCACGCCCGGCGAACGGTGCATCTGGCTGACGATCACGCGCTCGGTGCCGTTGATGATGAAGGTGCCGTTGCCCGTCATCAGGGGCATGTCGCCCATGTAGACGTCCTGCTCCTTGATATCGAGGACCGAGCGGGCTTCGGTATCGGGATCGACCTCGAACACGATCAGGCGGAGGGTAACGCGCATCGGCGCCGCATAGGTGATGCCGCGCTGGCGGCACTCGTCGGTGTCGAACTTCGGATTCTCGAGTTCGTAATTGACGAAATCGAGCTCGGCGGTGCCGGCGAAGTCGCGGATCGGGAACACCGAGCGCAGCGTCTTCTCGAGACCGGAAACATATCCGATCGAGGCGTCGCTGCGCAGGAACTGTTCGTAGGATTCGCGCTGAACCTCGATCAGGTTCGGCATCTGCACCACTTCGTGGATGTTGCCGAATACCTTGCGGATGCGACGCTTGAGCGTGCCCTCGATTGCCTTGGTAGCCATGTAGCTATGTGCCTCGTCGTTCGAATTCAAAATCGGACGCAGGAAAGGACGCGAAAAAGCCGCTCGGATCCCAGAGGGGTTCCGGCAGCTCTCGGCGTCCTGTGAAACCACAACCCCAATACGATCGATGCGCTGCGCGACGGCACATCATTTCCCGGAGCTGTGGTGTGATTGCGCATATAGGTGACGTGTTGGATTTGTCAAACAGGCGGGCACGCGTCCGCAACAATTCGAAGGGCGCGTTGCAGCAAACGTTTCGCAAATAAAACGAGGACCAGGCAAAGTCATGCCGGACACGAAACCGAGCGCTTAGAAGACCGTGCGTCCGTACGCGCGCGAGAATCGTTTAACCTCTGAAATAACAATCGGTTCCGTTGTGGCCTTTGGGCAACGATTTCCTCGCTTCGTCGCTATTCGCATTCGTTTCGGCGCGATCGGACGGACCTTGTATGAGTTCCATTCATTGTACTTGCGATATGACGCAGAAACCACATGCTCGCCCCCGCGCCGCGCTGTTTATCGGTGCCGCGCTCCTTGCAACCCCCGCCTTTGCGCAGGACGCCCCGGTTGCGCCGCCGCCGGTCGTCTCGACCGTGCCTGCGGCTGCCCCGGCACCCGCGCCTGCCGCCCCCACAGTGACCTTCGCTCCGGCCGCGCCGACCGTGCAGGCGGTTCCCGAGACCCCCGCAGCGGCACCCGTGCGCGCCGCTGCGCCGCGTGCCACCGCCCGCACCACTGCAACCCGCCAGACCAGCCGCGCCGCGACGCAGACCAACGCGCCCGCTCCCGCGGTTGAACCTGCGGCAACGGCGCCGATCGCGCAGCCTGCACCGACCGCAGTCACGCCGCCGGTCGCAGTCGAACCCGCCGCTCCGGTGCAGACCGAAACCGCCACCACGACCACCGAAACCCCGCCCACGCAGCGCGCCTTGTGGCCGTGGCTGCTTGGCGGTGCCCTGATCGTGCTCGGCGCGCTGGCCGCCTTCCTGATGCGCCGCCGCCGCACCGAATATGACGAGGTGTATGAGGAGGCATATGAAGCGCCGTTGGCTGTCGAGCAGCCGGTAATCGCCGAGCGCACCTATGCCCCCCGCCACGAGCCAGAGGTCGCGCCGCTGGTTGCCGCGCCGATCGCAGCCGACGTCGCAATGGAGCCGGTCGCGATCGACGACGATGCTTCGATCGCCAAGCCCAACGCCGAGGATCTGGCGGGCGTCACCGATCATTCGGCCCCGGTCAATCATCGCCCGTGGCTCGAATTCGGCATGCGGCCGGTCCGTGCCGGCACCAGCGCCGACGAGGGTCTGGTCGAGATCGAACTGACCGTCGGCAATTCGGGCGACGAGACCGCCAAGGACGTCCGCATCTCGACCTTCCTGCTGCCGGCCGGTTCGGCGGGCGAGATGGAGCAGATGCTGATCGACCGTCCGAGCGACAGCACCGTCCCGTTGGTGTCGATCAAGCCGGGTGAGGGCACCCGCGTCGATGCCACACTCGCTGTGCTCCGGTCGGAGCTTGAAAGCGAAGGCGGCAGCTTCTCGCCGGTGGTCGTCGCCGATGCCCGCTACACGATGGCGGACGGTACCGAAGGCCGCACCTCGGCGACCTTCCGCGTCGGCCTTTGGAACGATGGCGACGGCATCGAGCCGATCGACATCGGTCGCCCGCAGATGCACGACAATGTTGCGGCGGAACTGCACGGCACCCCCGCCCACGCCTGATCCCAGCTACGTAGATTGCAGGGCGCGAGTGATCCGTCACTCGCGCCCTGTTTCTTATATCCGCCGGTGCGTGGCCGCAGCGCGACGAACCCGCGAATTAGCGCGTGCAATTCGGTTGCAGCTTTCTAGACGGGTCGGGTGATTCATCAACGCCATCGGATCGGCCTGCTGGGCGCAGCCGCCGCGACTTTCGTCGCGCCTCTTGCCCATGCCCAGCAGACGCCCGCTCCCACGCCCACACCGCGATCCGCGCCGACCCTCGTGCCCGGGGCCGAGCGCTTCGACCTTTCGGGGTCCCCACAACCTGCGCGACCCATAGGGACGCCGACGCCCACCGCCACGCCGCGTCTGGCCGCGCCGGTGGTCCGCGTCACGCCGACGCCCGCACCGCGGCCCACCACTACGCCCGCCGCGCGCGCTACGCCCACACCGACGCCAAGGGCGACCTCGACACCCACGCCTCGGACCAGCGCGACACCAACGCCGCAGGCAAGTCCGGCGATCGCGCCAGCCGCGTCGCCCACGGCTGCCGAAACCCCGGCACCGGTCGCCCCCATCACGTCCGAGCCGGTGCCCGCCGCGCAGTCCTCTGGCCCGCCGTGGCTATGGATATTGCTCGGTATCGCCACGGCGTTGGCGATCGGCGCGGCGAGTTGGACGCTGGGCCGCCGCGGCCGACGCCGCGCCTACACCACTGTGCCGGTGCGGCCCTCGCCGCCGCCACCGCCCGCACCACCCGTGGCGCCACCGCCGCCGCCGCCCGCGCCGGTTCCGGCTGCGCCGCGCCCCGCTGCCCAGCCGGCGCCCGCGGACCCGATCTCGATCCTGTTTCACCCGCTGAACATCGAAGTTACCGATGAGGGCGCGGTGCTCGATTTCGAGATGGGGCTGGTCAATGCCAGCGGGGTCACCGCCGAAGGTCTCAAGATCGCGCTGATGATGGCGAGCGCGAGTCCGGCGCAGGACGAGCATATCGCCGGATTCCATGCGGCGCCGGCCGTGCCGCTCGCGGGCCCGCCGGTCGATATTTCTTCCGGCGAAGGCGGCCGCGTGCCCGGCAAGCTCCTGCTCGAGGCCCGGCACATCCATGTCGTCAGGATCGGCGACCGCCCGATGTTCGTACCGATCGTGATGATCGATCTGCGCTGGCGCGGAGGCCTGAGCCTTCGCCATCACGCCGCTGATTTCATGGTGGGCACGGCGGGGCAGGGGGGCAAGCTTGGCCCGATCTGGCTCGATCGCGGCGCGCAGCGGCAGAGCGGACTGGCCGCCAACCGCTATTTCATCCGCGCGGCACCGGTGGCCTAGCCGGCCCCGGGCGTCGAAATGTCCTGCACGGCTTTCCAGCTCCCGTCGGCCTGCTTGCGGAACACGGTGACGTAATTGCCCTTCATCGTGCCGGGCTCTTTGGTCGCCGGATTGGTGTAGGTCACGCTGAACGTCCCATGAGTGAAGGCCATGTCGCCTGCTGCGGAGACTTCGGTGCGGGTGTTGGCGAAGTCGATCGTGAAGGCGGGGTCCTTGAAATCCTGGCCGGTCGATTTGGCCGCGTCGGCGCCGCGCACCACCGCTTCGAACGGCACCATGATCTCGGCGTCGGCGGTGTAGAAGCGCGCGACCTCGGCGCTGTCCTTGGCCTTGAACGCCGCCAGCATTTCGGCCTCGACCGCTTTCACCGCGGCCACATCTGCGGCGGGATCGCGCGCGACGCTGGTGTTGGCCGGCTGCGCGGCCGGGTTGCACGCAGCCAGCGGCGCACATAGTGCCAGCGCCGGGATCGAATACCGCATTTTGCCGCTCCTTCATTCGCGAAGGCCCACGATACCATCCGCCGCACAAACGAAAAGGGCGGCCCGTTGCCGGACCGCCCCCTATCGAAAAGACTGCTGGTGCAGCCCGCGAGATTACTTGATCTCGACGGTCGCGCCGGCTTCCTCGAGCTGCTTCTTCAGCTTCTCGGCCTCTTCCTTGTTCACGCCTTCCTTGACGGCCTTCGGCGCGCCCTCGACGAGAGCCTTCGCTTCGGTCAGGCCGAGCTGGGTGATTGCTCGTACTTCCTTGATGACGTTGATCTTCTTGCCACCGTCGCCGGTGAGGATCACGTCGAACTCGGTCTGCTCTTCGGCAGCCGGAGCAGCGGCGGCGCCACCGCCGGCGGCAGGCGCGGCGACAGCGGCGGCAGCCGAAACGCCCCACTTCTCTTCGAGCAGCTTCGACAGCTCGGCGGCTTCGAGGACGGTCAGAGCCGACAGGTCGTCGACGAGCTTGTTAAGGTCAGCCATTTGAATACACTCCAATTAGATCAGGTTGTTCTGGGAAATATCTCGAAAAAAACCGCTCAGGCGGCTTCCTTCTCCGCATAAGCGGAGAGAACCCGCGCGAGCTGAGCCGCCGGCGCCTGGGTGATGGTCGCGAGCTTGGTCGCGGGGGCAACGATAAGCCCCACGATCTTGGCACGCAGCTCATCCAGCGACGGAAGCGAAGCCAGCGCCTTGACGCCGTCCGCATCGAGCAGGGTCTTGCCCATCGCGCCGCCGACGATTTCGAGCTTGTCGTTCGTCTTGGCGAATTCGATCGCGACCTTGGCGGCGGCGACCGGATCGTTCGAGGTTGCGAGACCGACCGGCCCGACGAGCAATTCGCCCAGCGAGAGATAGTCGGTGCCGTCCAGAGCGATCTTGGCAAGCTTGTTCTTCGAGACCTTATAGGTCGCGCCGGCTTCGCGCATCTTCGTGCGCAGAACCGTGGACTGTGCCACGGTCATGCCGAGGTTACGGGTGACAACCACCACGCCGACCTCGTTGAAAGTGCGGTTCAGTTCGGCGACGAACTCGGCCTTTTGGGCACGATCCATGCCATTCTCCTCGTTGCGCCACCCCGAAGGATGGCGCGGTTACATTTGTCCGAGGGGCAGGATCGTCGCGGCCAAGGGCTATCCCTCAGGCGTGACCCGGACGCCCGCATGCGCGGGACGGCCGATGAATATCATGTCCCCGTCTTGGCGAGAGATTAAGACCGGCACTTCCGGTCACTCGCTGTCTCGGACGGATTCCTCCCGAAGGAGGAGGCGCGCCAATAGCGGGATTCGGGGGGAAGTCAACTTTGGTCGGGTCAGCGCGGAGAGGCCGGGCGCCAGCGCCGCAGTTTTCCCTCTCCCTATGGGAGAGGGAAGGGTTATTTCCCCGGCAACCCCTCCAGCACCGCCACCGCCCGCGCCCGCTCCGGCGAGTCGTACGGCCCGTGCGCGACCGGCTCCAATATCTTGCGCGCCGCGTCGCCATGCCCGGTGCGTGCCAGCTCCTCGCCCAGCAGCAGGCGCGAGGCGGTGGAGGCGGGGACCGAGTCCACCGCCTTTAGCAATCCAACCGTCGCCACTTCGGGCGGAGTCTCGCCCGCCAGCGAATAGCTGCGGAACCAGGCGAGCAGCGGCAGGGTGGAGTCGGTATCGGCGTGGTTTGCGCGCGCGATGAAGCCGCGCGCGACGCGCAGGCCCTCGGCGCGCTGGTCGGCCGGGCCGGCCACGGCCTGCTGGGTCAGCGCCACGCCCTTCCATGATAGCGCGCGGCTGTCCGCCGGGTCGATGCGCAGCGCGCCATCGGCGACGGCCAGGCACTCGGCGCTGTTGCCGCTGCGGCACTCTGCCTCGGCGAGCAGCACCTGAGCGTCGAGATTATTCGAATAGTTCGCCGCGCGCTCGCGCAGCCGCCGCAGCCAGCGGTCGCGGTCGGCAAGAACGGCCCTGCGCACGTCCGCCGCGCGATCGGCGGCCTTGGCGTCCATGCCCGGCTGCGGCCCCGCGGGGATCTCGACCCGCGATCCCAGCTCGATCCGGCCCTTCAGGAACTCGGCCTGGCCGCGGTTCAATTGGCTGACGATCGGCTCGCCCGCGCGATCGGCCGGATAGGTCAGCCGGTCGAACATCAGCCGGCGATTGTCATAGGATTTCACTTCGGCTTCGAGCTTGCCCAGATCGCCGAACACCGCCGACGCCTGTTCCAGCGTCGCGCCATGGCCGATCGCGCGCAGGTACAGGCTGAATTGCGGGCGGCGCTTTTCGTTGAACAGCATGAAATGGGTGAGGATCCAGGCGTGGAACGGCGTCCATTTCTTCTGCCGCGCGACATCGACATAGCGCCCGGTGATCACGTCCTTGACCGGCACATTGCCGAACGCCTCGATCACCCGGCGATAGCCTTCGGGCATATGGCCATATTCGATCGCGCCGTCCTCGCGCCGGATGCGGATCGTCGAGAAGAGCTCGCCGAACCCGTCGAGGTACCAGCGCGGATAGGCGGCAGGGAAATAGGTGAGCAGGAAATGCTGCGCGAAGCCCGCGTAGACGCGGCCCTCGCCGGTGAAGATCACCGGCTTCTGGCCGGCGATCACCGACGTGGTCATGGTGTCGGCGCCGAACAGGGTGGATTCGACCTGACCGGTCTGCGCGTTGAACTGGCTGCCGCCGAGGCTGGCGAGATCGATGCGCTGGCTGCGCTCGATCTCGACCGGCATATCGGCGCGGCCGCTGGCCATCACCGCGCCGTCCTCGCGCGGATCGTAATAGCGCTGATAGATGAAGGCGCGCGCGAACGGGCCCTGGGCGGAGCGGAGGTTACGCAGGTCCATCGCGTCGAATTCGGCGGCATCGTCCACCAGCGTGACGCGCAGCTTGATCGTCTCGTCGACCTGATCGACGCGGTTGAGCAGGATCGAGAGCAGGAAGTGCAGCCGCTCGAGATTATGCGCGATCTTGATCAGCTCGCCCTGGGGCCCCTGGCTGTAGACGATGACATGATCGGTCTCGGCGACGCGCCAGTCGCTCTTTTGCTCGAGGTTGCCCTGGACGACGATGGCGGGGTCCTGGTCCGGGGCGGTTTGGGTTTGGGTTTGGGCGGGGAGAGGGGCGGCTAGGGCGAGCGATGCCGCCGCCAGGCATAGATATGGACGCAACGGGCCTCTCCGATTTCTTGTTAGCGGTATCAGAGCATGGATTGGCGGTGGGGGGCAATGGGGGGTGGCGCTGTGTATCGGGCCGCCCCGTTGTTATTTTGGCCCTCGCAGCGCATCTGACCAACGGGCATTTAGTCAAAGACGGCGAGGATTGGGTTGTGGAGACACTTGACGAAATCTGGGCCGGTGACCTCTTTGATCGCCGTCGTGAGGCGGATGACCTTATTGGCTATTTGGAAAGTGTTGCGGGCCGCCCGTCGATCCGCGAGGATGGTCACGCCCACGTGATGGCGATCGACACCGCCTACGGGCACGGGAAGACATTTTTCCTCCGGCGACTTGATCGTCACCTAAAGTCTTCCGATCACGTCAGCGCCTATGTAGACGCCTGGGCAGATGATCTTGAGGATCAGCCAATGGTGGCGCTCGCTGCCACTCTCGATAACGCGCTAGCGCCTTGGGCAGCGAAGTCCGATGTGGTTGCAAGTGGGCTGGCTGAGTTCAAGAGCAAGGCCGGTCGTGTCGCAAAGATCGTGGGGATCGGCTTGGCAAAACGCGGGGCCGGGTTCTTGATCACTCAAAGCGCGGCTCAGGCGCTAAGCGATGAACTTGCAAAGGCTAGTGAAACGACGCGTGATATCGCCAAGGATGCTTTGAAGGAGGGCGGTAAGGCTACCGTCGACGATGTGGCTTCCACTTTTGAGCCCGTGGCGACACCCAGCATGGAGGCACGGATCCAGCGTTTCCGCGAGGGACAGGCCGCCATCCAAGCCATGAAGGATAGTCTGTCGCAAATAGTGGAAGCTTTGGTGGGAGCGGGCATGAAACTGCCCATCACAATCATCGTGGATGAGCTTGATCGATGCAGACCGACGTACGCCATCAAAGTTTTGGAAGAGATCAAGCACCTGTTTGACGTATCTGGAGTGGCATTCCTGCTCGGCCTCCACGGGCGGCAGTTGGAATGTTCTGTCACCGCAGCCTACGGGCAAGGCTTCGATGGCGCGGCATATCTGAGGCGCTTCTTCAGTCGCCACTACTCTCTGAAGTCTGTGTCGTTGCGGCCCTTAGTTCAACATCTCATCGATATGCTGGCGATTAACGAAAACTCGCTGAACCATCCTTCTGTTATGCGGCGCGGAAGTGGCCGCCCGGTCGATTTGGAGAAGGCCGAGCTAATATCGGATTATCTTCGCGCTTACGGATTGGCAGCCCGCGATGCGTTCGGAGTGATGGAGGGACTCCATACCGCCGTGGCGTTGGTAGGCGGTAAAGGCGTGCAAATGTCGTATTTGATGCCTCTCATCATATCGAAGTATCTCGGCAAGGATGAACCAGAGCGGCCGGTATATGACCCGGGATGGGCGCTGGCGTTTGGGACCGACCCGCTCGGACGAGAACTCCGGGAACATCCACTTGGCGCCTTCGTCGACGCGCTTCACGCGACTGCTAAGATGAGCGACGCTGAGTTGTCGCAGCAGATAAACACTAATGACATTCACGCTCGCATCGTGGTCGAGAACGGCTTTCGCAACTCCTCCAGTGCATACTATTTGCTACAAAATTATCCTAAACTCGTCCGAGCCGTAGCGCGCTTCTCCGCACCAGTTGACTAATAGGATTTCCCCGCAACCTCTCCCAGCCTCCTATCCCAAAGGCGAGGCGCCCATGCCCGAGATGAGCGGCACGCAGGCGCGGCAGTGCGCGGCGTTCCTGAAGGCGCTGCGGCGCACCGGCAATGTCAGCATGGCGGCGGAGGCGGCGGGTGCATCACAATACCTTCGCCAAGCGGCGGCGGCGGTGGCCCGATTTTGCCAGCGAGTGGGATGCGGCGGTGAGCTTTGCGGTGGCGCATCTGCTGGAGAAGGGCGCGGTGGCGCCGCGGGGGGACGCGGCGGTCACCAGCGGCGGCGAATATTGCGTGCGGGCGACGCGGGGGCGGCGGATGCAGGTGCGGCGGGCCAAGCCGGGGCTGCTGACCCCGGCGGGGGAGCGGATGTTTCTGGCACATCTGGCGGCGACGGCGAACGTGCGGCTTCGGCGGCGGCGACGGGGATCGGCTGGAACGCGATCTATGCGCGGCGGCGGAACTCGGCGGCGTTCGAGCGCGAGATGGAGGCGGCGCTGGTGGAAGGATACGAGCGGCTCGAATGCGCGCTGCTGGGCAATGCGCTTGCTTCGCTCGAGGCCGACGGGACCGATTTGTGCGGGTGGCGCGAGGACAGCGATGTGCTGCCCGATCCGCTGACGCGGATGTCGACGACCGACGCGCTGCTGCTGCTGGGATATCGGCGGGCGAGTATCGTCGAGGGCAGGCCGCATGCCAGCACCCGGCTGCGCGCGACCGAGGCGGAGCTGACGCAGGCGCTGATCAAGCAGATGGCGCTGCTGGACAAGAAGAAGGCGCGGGAGCGGCGGCGCAAGCAGGCGGCGGCGGGCGGCGCTCTGGAACGCGCGGCGCGCGGCTGATAGGGTGCGCGAAAGCAGGGGAGGGGCGGCGATGACCTTGGGCAACCGCGTATATGGATTGGCGGCGATCGCGCTGGGCGCGATCGGGCTGGTGTGGGGCGATTTCGCCACGGTGTGGCAGCCTGTGCCGGCCGAGACGCCGGGCTATGGCGTGCTGGCCTATGCCGCGGCGGGGCTGCTGATCGCGGGCGGGCTGGCGATGCTGTTCCGTCGAAGCACCCCGGGCGGGGCGCTGGTGCTGGCGTCGCTCTATGCGGTGTTCGCCTTGCTCTGGGGCCGGCGCGTGCTGGCCGCGCCGGAGATGTTCGGGACCTGGCTGGGGGCGGCCGAGCAACTCGCTTTGGTAGTGGCCGGCGCGGTCGCGGCGGTGGGCGCGTTGCCGGGCGAAGTCCGCGCGGGCCGTATGCAGATCGGCAGCGTCGCGTTCGGGCTGTGTCTGCTCGTGTTCGGGGCGGCGCACCTGATCCTGCTCAAGGAGACCGCCGCGTTCGTCCCCGAATGGCTGCCGCGCCGGGATCTGTGGGCGGCGGGGACCGGGATCGCCGATGTGCTTGCCGGGCTCGCCTTGCTTTCGGGGATCGCGGCGGCGCTGGCATCGCGGCTGGTGGTGCTGATGTTCATCGGCTTCGGGGCGCTGATCTGGGCGCCGATCCTCTATGCCGATCCGCACGGGCATATTCCGCTGACCGGCAATGCTATCAACCTCGCGCTGGTCGGCGCGGCATGGGTACTGGCGGACTCGATCGCGCGGGCGCGGCGGGCATAAAGGAAAGGGCCGGGATCGCTCCCGGCCCTTCCTTGTTCTTGCGAAGGCAAACTCTCAGACCGAAGTGACTTCCGCCACGTCGACCCGGACGCCCGGGCCCATCGACGAGGAGAAGGCCACCTTGCGGAGGTACTTGCCCTTGGCGCCGGCCGGCTTGGCCTTGACCACGGCGTCGACCAACGCGTCGAAGTTCGCGCGCAGGTCTTCGGCCGGGAACGACACCTTGCCGATGCCCGAATGGACGATGCCGGCCTTTTCGACGCGATACTCGATCTGCCCGCCCTTGGCGGCCTTGACCGCTTCGCCGACGTTCATGGTGACCGTGCCCAGCTTCGGGTTCGGCATCATGCCCTTGGGCCCCAGGATCTTGCCGAGACGGCCGACCAGACCCATCATGTCGGGCGTGGCGATGCAGCGATCGAAGTCGATCTTGCCGCCCTGGATGGCTTCCATCAGGTCTTCGGCGCCGACGACGTCGGCACCGGCCGCGGTGGCCTCATCGGCCTTGGCGCCGCGGGCGAACACGCCGACGCGGACGGTTTTGCCGGTTCCTTTCGGTAGCGTAACGACGCCGCGGACCATCTGGTCGGCGTGGCGGGGGTCTACGCCTAGCGCGAGCGCGACTTCGACGGTCTCGTCGAACTTCGAGGTGGCGTTGGCGCGGACGATGGCGATCGCCTCGTCAACCGCGTGGAGCTTGTTGGCGTCGACCGTCCAGGTCTTCTGCTTCTTGGTCAGCTTTGCCATGATGTCAGCCCTCCACAACCTGGAGGCCCATCGCGCGAGCGGAGCCTTCGATGATCTTCGTAGCGGCTTCGATGTCGTTGGCGTTCAAGTCGCCCATCTTGACCTGTGCGATTTCCGCCAGCTTCGAGCGGGCGATCTTTCCGGCGGAGACCTTGCCCGGCTCCTTCGAGCCCGACTTGAGGTTCGCGGCCTTCTTGATGAGGTACGACGCCGGCGGCGTCTTGGTCACGAAGGAGAAGGAACGGTCGGCATAGACGGTGATGACGGTGGGCAGCGGCGTGCCCTTCTCGGTCTCGCCGGTCTGCGCGTTGAACGCCTTGCAGAATTCCATGATGTTCACGCCGCGCTGGCCAAGCGCCGGGCCGATCGGCGGCGACGGATTGGCGGCGCCGGCTGGCACCTGCAGCTTGATATAGCCGGTAATCTTCTTTGCCATATGTCTCACTCTGTTGCGGGCCGCGAACGGACCGTTCAAGTTTAGCGGTACAAGCGGCGCCCGAGGGCAACCTCCCGCATGTTTCCTCAGCTGGTGCGTTGGAAGCGCGGGCGCCTAGCGCAAAGCGGCGCAAAGCGCAACCGAGTCAGTCGATCCGCAGCCGATAGCCCACCGCGGGCTCGTTGACGATGCGCGCGGGTGCCGCGGGATCGGCCTCCAGTTTCTGCCGCAAGGCGCGGATCGCGACGCGGAGATAATCGACCTGGCCCTCCTGCGCCGGGCCCCAGGCGGCCCGCAGCAGATGGGCATGGGTCAGCACGCGCCCGGGATGCCTGGCCAGTTCGGCGAGCACGGCATATTCCTTGGGCGCCAGATGGACCGCTTCGCCGCCGCGGAACACCGCGCGGTGGAACAGATCGACGCGGATGTCGCCGAATTCGAGCGCCTGCTCGCCGGTATCGGGTTCGACGTCGAGCAAGGTATCGAGATGGCGCTCCAGCTTGCCCGTCTCCGAACCGATCGCCGCGAGCAATTCGCGATCGCCGCTGCCGTTTCGCCGCAGCGCCGCGACCGACTCCGCGATCGCCTTCAGCGGCGGCCGCAAATCCTGCCCGATCGAGGCGAGCAAGGTCGCGCGCAGCCGGTCGCGCTCGCGCAGCCCGGCAAAGTCGCGCGCCTCGCCCTCCAACCGCGCGCGCTCCAGCGCCAGCGCGACCTGATCGAGCAGATTGTCGAGCAGCGGCAATTGATCGCGCATGAGGGGCAGGGCACCGTCGTCGCGCGCCAGCCCCGCCGTCGCAATCACCGCGCTGCCGGATCGTACCGGGTGGAACTGCCATTCGCTGGGCACCGCGCGATCGACGCCGCGACCCGCGCGCTCGCCGCTGTCGAGCACCATTGCCGCAACCGCGATATCGCTCGGGGTCAGGGCGATCGCCGGCGGGGTTGCCGAGCGTATCTCCGGCTCTGGCATGCCGCCGACCAGCACTGCATTGCACCGGAAGATCGCGCCCAATTCGCGCGTGGTGACAGCGGCGACTTCCTCCCCGCTCGTGCAGCCCAGCAGCGCCCGCGCCAGCCCGGCGATGGTCGCGTTGCGCGCGGCATGCGCCTCGGCAATGCGCCGTTGCGCGCGGATCGACGCCGCCAGCCTGCTGGTCACCAGCGCGACGCCGAACAGCACGACCACCGTGACCAGATCGTTGGGATTATCGATGCGGAAGGTGAAATGCGGCGAGGTGAAGAAGAAATTATACGCCAGGGCCGCCGCCAATGCCGCGAACAGCGCCGGGCCCATGCCGGACAGGGCAGCCGCGGCCAGCACGGCGGGCAGATAGAGCAGATCGACCGCGGCATTGCCCCATCGCGGCGCGATGGCGAGGCCGACGAGCGTCGACGCGGCAATCATCAGCGCGGCTTCGGCATAGCCACGAAAAGCGGCGGCGGCGGAACGGGGGGTGTCGAGATAGATAGGCATCGCCGCTACGTGCGCCCGGCGATGGCCTTCGTCGAGGGCCGGGAACGCCGTTATCGGCGTTTCTTAATGCCCGCCGCATCCTTCCACATGGAATCTTTATGCCGCCCGACGCCACATCGCGCGGCATGAACAGCACCCCATCGATCGCCCCGGCCGCCGAGGCGCCCCGCGACACGCATCATTCCATGCCCGCGCTGATGCTCGGCGCCATTGGCATCGTCTATGGCGATATCGGTACCTCGCCGCTGTACGCGATGAAGGAGACCTTCATCGGTCCGCATCCGCTGAGCGTCGATGCGCCGCACATCTTCGGCGTGATCAGCCTGATCTTCTGGTCGCTGATGCTTGTGGTGACCATCAAATATGTGCTGGTCGCAATGCGCGCGGACAATAAGGGCGAGGGCGGCTCTTTTGCCTTGCTCGCATTGATCTCGCGCACGCTCGGCGAGCGGCGCTGGACGGCAAGCCTGGTGGTGATGGGCGTGCTCGCAACGGCGCTGTTCTATGGCGACGCGATGATCACGCCGGCGATCTCGGTGCTGTCGGCGGTCGAGGGGCTCACCATCGTCGAGTCCGGCCTGGCGCCGCTGGTGATCCCGATCGCGACCGCCGTGCTGATCGGGCTGTTCCTCATGCAATCGCGTGGCACCGCGAAGGTCGGCGCGCTGTTCGGGCCGGTCGTGCTCGTCTACCTCGCCGTGCTCGCCGCGCTCGGCATCGCCAACATCGTCCAGCACCCCGAAATCCTCGGCGCGCTCAGCCCCTATTGGGCGGTACGCTTCTTCGCGCAGGACCCCGGCCTCGCTTTCCTCGCGATGGGATCGGTGTTCCTCGCGATGACCGGCGCCGAGACGCTGTACGCCGACATGGGCCATTTCGGGCGCAAGGCGATCGGGTTTTCGTGGCTCGGATTGGTGTATCCGTGCCTTGCGCTCAATTATTTCGGGCAGGGCGCGCTGCTGCTCGGAACACCCTCGGCGGTCTCCAACCCCTTCTATCTGATGGCGCCCGAATGGGCGCGGCTGCCGCTGGTGCTGATCGCCACCGCGGCGACGATCATCGCCAGCCAGGCGGTGATATCGGGCGCCTTTTCGGTCACGCACCAGGCGATCCAGCTCGGCTTCCTGCCGCGCCTCAAGACCCGCCACACCAGCGCCCGCGCCGCCGGCCAGATCTATATCCCCGCGGTCAATTGGGGGCTGCTGGCGATGGTGCTGCTGCTCGTCCTCGGCTTCCGCCAATCGACCAGCCTCGCCTCGGCCTATGGCATCGCCGTCAGCGGCACGATGATCATCACCACCATCATGCTGGCGGTGCTGATCTTCCAGGTCTGGAAGTGGCAGCGCTGGGTCGCGGTGCCGGTGATCGGCCTGTTCGCGCTGGTCGACGGCATTTTCTTCGCCTCGAACATCACCAAGATCGCCGATGGCGGCTGGTTCCCGCTGGCGGTGGCCGCGGTGATCTTCACCGCGCTCACCACCTGGGCGACCGGCAGGGCGCTGATGCACAAGCGCCTGACGGCGGAGGCGATCCCGCTCGACATCTTCATCCAGTCGGCGCGATCGGTCCACCGCGTGCCGGGAACGGCGGTCTTCCTTTCGACCTCGCCGGAAACGGTGCCTTCCGCCCTGCTCCACAATCTGAAGCACAATCAGGTAATCCACGAGCGCGTGCTGATCCTCAACGTGATGGTCGGGGACGTGCCGCACGTTCCGCCGGAAAAGCGGCTCGAGGCACATGCAGCGGGCGAGGGCTTCTACCGGGTGATCCTGCACTATGGTTTCATGGACGAAGTCGACGTCCCGGCCGACCTGTTCCGCATCGAAACGTGCGGCGGCGGGTTCAACATGATGCGCACCAGTTTCTTCCTCGGCCGCCAGAAGCTGATCGCCGCCAAGGATCTGCCGGGCATGGCGCTGTGGCGCGAGCGGCTGTTCGCGTGGATGGTGCAAAGCTCCGAAAGCGCGATGGAGTTCTTCAAGCTGCCGACGAACCGCGTGATCGAGCTTGGCAGCCAGATGCGGATATGATTCCCCACGGCTTGCAATGTAGGATTTCGCTTGCGACTCCCGCTGCATGTCACGTCCGCTCAACCGCGCGCAGGCGCTTCAGAACCAGGCGTTCCTCAAGGCGCTGGAGCACGCCGGCAATATCCGGCTGGCCGCGCGGCAGGCGGGGCTGAAATACGGAACGGTCCAGCACCGCCGGCGGCATCATCCGGCGTTCGCGCAGGAATGCGACGCGGCGCTGGCGCTGGCGCATGCGCGGCTGCAGGAAGCGGGCGGGCGGGCGCCGCCGCGCGCGGCCGGGGAGGGACCTCCCGCCTATCGCACCAGGGGCGGCGAGGGCGTGGTGGTGCGGCGGCGCGATGGCAAGTTGCAGGTGCGCGCCGCGCAGCCGGGCAAGCTGACCCGGCAATGCGAGCAGGCGTTTCTCGCCGCGCTCTCCGCGACGGCGAACGTGCGCCTGTCCGCGGCGGCGGCGGGGGCGGCGGTCGCCGCTTTCTATCGCCGCCGGCGGCAGAACCCCGGCTTCGCGCGCGAGATGCGGATGGCGCTGGAAACAGGCTATGAACGGCTGGAGATGGCCTTGCTCGAAAGCTTCGAGCCGGGGAGCTGTCGCGACGACGCCTGGCGCAACAACGCGCCGCCGCCGATTCCGATGATGACCGCGTCGCAGGCACTGCAATTGCTCTATCTCCACCAGAAGGAAGCGCGGCTGCTGAGCGAGCCGGTGCATATCCGGCGGCGGCCGGGGGAATCGCGCGAGGCGCTGTCGTTCCGGTTGAGCGCGATGCACAAGGCGCGCCTGCAACGCGACCGCGAAAGGTTCGACGTGGCCGAAGCGGAACGGCGCGAGCGGGGCGAGCCGCCCCGTGGGCCGAAGATACTGCCGCCGCTGCCCGCGCTCGACCAGGTAACGGGGTGGAGCAAAGCGAGCGGGGCGCCGCCGCATCACGACGGCGTTGCGCTGTTCGGCGGATGGCGGCTGAAGGACTGGGAGGAAGGCGGGCAGGACGGTCAACAATCCCGCAAGTCAAGCCGAGGTAAGATACGGTGAATATCGAGTATACCTCCCACAGTTGAATCCAATTCCGCAATCGGGTAAGTCGGAGTCGGGCGTTACAAAATAATCAATAGTCACGCCGGGATCGGCATAGAGTCCCGGATCACAATCGGCACCGTTCGAACCGCCGGTTCGGGCGTGGGGAGGATTTGTCATGCCTATCAAAGTCCTGGTCGTTCTTGACGATGCTTTTCGATTCGATACCGCAGGCGGCGGCGCCACGGACTTTACCTATCTGGCGCTGACCACCGCGCTGGAGGGCGCCGGCTTCGAAGTGACCAAGGCGCACCGCGGAACCGACAGCACCGCGACGCCGGGGTTCCAGAATTTCAACTTCGCCGCGCCGCCCGCCGGCCATGCCTTGCTCGATTTCGACGTGATCTGGCTGATCGGGCTGGCCGGGCGCAACGTCAACAGCGGCTTCAGCGATCCCAACGGGCTCGGCGCGGCGCAGCACAATGCGCTGGCGGCCTATATGGAGGCGGGGGGCGGCGTGTTCGCGACCGGCGACCATGACAGCGTCGGCTCCAATATGTCGGGGCGGCTGCCGCGGATCCGGGTGATGCGCTGCTGGTATGGCGCGAACGACCCCGCCGCGCCGATCCAGCCGCAGCCGGCGCAACTCATCAATTTCCGCCGCGACGATGGCGGGCGCGCCGACACGGTCTATCAGAAGCTCCCGGCCGACATGCCCCCCTCGCAATATCCGCCGAACGTCGACGGGTTCAACGATTACACCTGGTTCGAGAACCAGTCCGACCGTTTCCCCCAGACCATCACCCCGACGACGAGCCCCGCGCACCCGATCCTGCGCCACAACGACAGCGACATCACGGTCTATCCCGATCATATGCACGAGGGGAACACGCTCGGCCCGCTCGACGCCGTCACCTATAATTACACCACGACCCTGTCGCCGTTCGGCGACACCGCCAAGCCCGAGTTCCGCGAGATCGCCGGGGTGCGCGAAAAACCGGTGGTGATCGCGACCGGGCAGGGGGGCACCCATGCCTCACGCGACTCCCCGGGCGGCGGGCTGCTCGCCCCAGAGGGCGAGGCCAAGACGGTCAACACGCTCAACGCCTATGACGGGCGCAAGGCCGGGGTGGGGCGGATCGTCTGCGGATCGACCTTCCACCATTATGTCGACATCAACCTGACCGGCGCGACCAGCGTCACCCTGTCGACCGATTCGCAGAACGAGGTCGGCGTCGATGCGATGAAAGGCCAGGGCTATAACGCCAATCCGCCGGTGCTCGAGGCGATCACCGCGGTGTTCGTCAACATCACCAAATGGCTGGCGCGGCCGCGCCCGGCGATCACCCTGATCCTCGAGCGCAGCACCTTCAGCGAGAATGAAGTGATCGCCAATCCGCTGTTCGAGCATGCGGTGCTCGTCACGGTCGACGGGCTGAAGCCGAGCCAGTTCCCGGGCGGCGGGATCAACGCGTTGGGCAACAACCCGCCGGGGCTGGCGGGCTGGGCGCCGGCGATCACCGCGGCGGGATCGCCGATCGCGTTCGAGCCGACCCGCGTCGACAGCGACGATCCGACAAACCCGGACCGGGTGCAGCGCTTCACCTTCACCTATCGCGTCCATTTCACCGGGCCGGCGTTCGGCTTCCCCGATCCGGTCAGCAGCACGGTGCCGGTGAGCGCGTCGCTGACCTCCGCCGCGGCCCCGGCGCCGCTGACCGATGCGGCATGGATCCAGCTGGTCAAGGCGGCCAACCCGTTCATGCTCGACCTCGAGGACAACAACACGACCGTCTGGATGAGCTCGGACATCAAGGTGTTCCACGTCGCCGAGGGCCAGAATTTCCACGGCTTCGTTCTCCCCAACGGCGCCGACGCGGCGGCGGCGCGGTCCTATATCCAGAATATGGCGTCGACCATCACCGATGCGGTGTTCACCAGCCTGCCGTCCGCGCAGGAGGATTCGGTGCTGAGCTCGCTGCCCGAGACCACCGGCATGTCGCCGAAGAAGGTCTATAATTTCGCACTGGCGCGGGTGCGGCTGGCGCCCGGCGCGAATGCCGACGCCGTCCGCGTCTTCTTCCGCATCTTCACCACCCAGACCACCGCGGCGCTGACCTATCACCTTGCCGCGGGGATGCCGGTGGAAGGGTATCTGCGCACCGCCGGCGCCAATCCGATCGCGCTGCCGGGAACGCACAACGGCGGATCGGACTGGCTGTCCTTCCCCTTCTTCGCGGCACCGCGAGTCGCTCCCCCGGCGTCGCAGACCGATCCCAGCAACGTCCAGCAGGTCGTCGCCGCCGACGGCTTCCGTATCTATGGCGCGTTCGTCGACAATAATCTCGCCACACCCTATCTGCCGCTGACTCCGGGCGGCGGGGGCGGGAACGTGCCGCTGTCGCAGCTGATGATGGGCGAGCATCAGTGCATCGTCGCGCAGATCGAATATGCCGGCGCGCCGATCCCCGACGGCGCCAAGCCCTGGACCTCGGACAAATTATCGCAGCGCAACCTGGCGGTGCATCCGGTCGCCAATCCGGGGCTCGATGGCTCGCGGGTGGCGATGCACACCTTCGAGATCGAAGCGACGCCACACACCCCGAGCGAGGGCTTCCCCCCCGACGAATTGCTGCTCGACTGGCCGGCGGGCGCGCCCGAGGGGACCGTTGTGCGCATCCATATCCCGAGCTGGCGGGCGCAGGAGGTGGCCGATCTGGCCGACCGTTTCTATGCGCGCCACGAGATCAGCGTGATCGACGCGCATACCATCGAGCTGCCCGCGGGCGGCATGCGCTATGTGCCGCTGCCGCGCAGCGTGATGCGGCAGAATGGCGTGATCTCGGCGGAATTCCCGCTCGGCATCCGCAAGGGGCAGCGCTTCGACGTATCGGTGCGCCAGATCACCAATCGCTCGCGCCAGGCCCGGCTTCCCGAATCGAAGGCCCATGACATCTCGCTGGCCGAGGCAGCCAAGCTGCTTGCCGCGGTGCCCGGAGCGAAGGGCGCCAGGAGCGCGAGGGCGGCGGGTGCAGCCCCGGCCGTGGCCAGGGGTGCCTTCCCGCTGGGGCCGAACAAGGTGCTGGTGACGGATCTCTCGCTGCTGTGCGCCACCGGCGATCATGCCGTGGTGATCGAGCATCCCGAGCCCGCGGTGATCGCCGCGGCGATGCGCGATGCCGGGCAATGGCGCGAGACGATCGGCGCGTTCCAGCTGGGCGTGCCGGTCTCCACCCGCGAGGCGATGCTGCTCTACCAGATGCGATTGCTGTCGGTGATGCGCTGGCGCACCGCCCACCTGCCGCGCAACAGCCGCTGGCGGGCGACGATGGTGCATTACGTCAGCCTGCTGGTCGAAAAGGTGCAAGCGCTGGGCGGCAATCCCTGGGCGGTGCCCGCAACGCCCGACGGCAATATTCCGCAGGTCCATGGCGGGACCGGGACCGGGGACGGCGATGGCGGCGGCGGCCCGGGGAACGGCACCGGCGGAACCGGCGCTCAGGGCGAGGTCGGCGCGGCGATCGAGGTGCTGATCCGGCGGCTCAACACGCCCGGCTGCCTGCTGCTTCTGATCGTGCTGGTGCTGTTGCTGGCGTGGCTGCTGGCGAAGCTGCTGTGACGAAAAAGGGAGGCCGGAGCGTGCGCCCCGGCCTCCCATTTTTTCCCAACGCCGTGACGGGCGTTACTTGATCCGTTCGACGTCCTCGAAGCCCAGCTCCAGCGGAGTCGCGCGGCCGAAGATCGAGATCGAGACCTTGACGCGGCTGCGATCGAAATCGAGCTCTTCGACGAGGCCGGAGAAGGTCGCGAAGTTGCCGCTAGTGACCTTGACCGTATCGCCGATGTCGTAATCGACGCTGATCTTGTGCTTCGGCGCGGCGGCGGCCTCCTCCTTGGTGTTGAGGATGCGCGCGGCCTCGGCTTCGCTGATCGGCTGGGGCTTGCCCATGCTGCCGAGGAAGCCGGTCACCTTCGGCGTGTTCTTCACGAGGTGATAGACGTCGTCGTTCATCTCGAGCTTCGCCAGGACATAGCCGGGGAAGAACTTGCGCTCGGACTGCACCTTCTTGCCGCGGCGAACCTCCGTGACGGTCTCGACCGGCACTTCGACCGACTCGACCAGCTGGCTGAGCCCCATGCGGGTGGCGTCGGCCAGGATCTGGTCGCGGACCTTGCCCTCAAAGCCCGAATAGGCGTGGATGATGTACCAGCGCGACATGCGTGTTCGGTCCTTGGTTTTACTGGGCGAGGCTGAGCAGGAAGCGGACGATCGCGTCGAACAGCGAATCGACGCCGACGAAGAAGATGCCGAGCAATGTCGTCATGATCATCACCATCACGCCGGTCATGATGGTCTCGCGGCGCGAGGGCCACACGACCTTGGCGGTCTCTGCGCGCACCTGGCGCACGAATTCGACGGGACTGGTCCTGGCCATTTGCCTGCCTTGCTTTCCACAAAAGGGTCACCGGCTTCGGGGCATGGGACCGCTACCGGCTCCTCAAAGGAACCGGTAAAGCCCATCCACGCTGTCGGATTGGGGACTGCATCTAGCGATTGGGTGGGGGGATGGCAAGCGGGGGTGGGGGAGGGGCGTCAACAAGGAAAATCGTTTGGCACGCTGCTCTCGACCGCCCGGATCGTCCAGAATTTGCCCAAGTCGCGCACGAAGCGGGCTACGGCAATGTCACTTTGACGCTCCCCCGCTGACCTGACCGCCAGCGCCAAATTTTCCTTTAGACCGAGGTTGGTCACCGGAATACGAAATGCGCCCGGCTTTTCGTCCAGCCAGATCGAACTGATAGCTTACGGTGCCCAGCGGTCCGCTCTGGCCGGTATTGCGGCCGAGCGCATCGTAGGCGAAACTCAGCGCGTTGCCGGTCTGGCTCGCGCCAGTAATCCGCCCCAGCAGATCGTAGCTGTAGGTCACGTCGGGCTCGCTGCCGGGAAGGTCCTTGGCGGTGGTGCCTGCACTTCTCCTCCAACGTCATCTTTTCTTGTTGACAAGCCCTGGTGTGCCACTCTTTGTCCTTCGGCTCGTTCTTTTGCGGCGATGGTGACGATCAGAGATGTTCGCCTTTCTGAGCGTCTAAATTGTGATCGATGTACACATGATCGTCACTTAGCGTCCACGCCAATATGACCGGCAAGAAACTTATAAATCCGCTAGCGTAGAGACTTACAGCCCCAATCTGCCAACTCGGCCCAAAATGGAAGTTAATAAACATGGGTAAAACCCATAAGGGCGAAAATTGCCGGCTACCAAGATGAAAGAAGGTCAAGATAACTAAAGCCATATAAGAAGGTAGTCCGGTCACAAATGCGAGCCACTCGTTTTCAGAATATATTGCGAAAATTGTCGGCAGCCCAAAGCTAAGCAGCAAAAGAATTGTGCTGGCAAACACATACTCGCGGCGTTTTAGTTGCCTCATTTGCCTGATCCGCAACCTGAACCGCTTTGAACCTGCCTGCGCTGGACGTTTCGATACCCAATATCGAACGCGCCGGCAGGTGCGGAGACTTCACCACTTACCGAGACCTTACCTAAGACACGGCCAGAGTCGCCTCTGGGGCCGTGGACGTAGCGCTTCTGCAGCGCGCCCGCGGCATTGTATTCGCCGATCAGGTCCTGGCCGTCGTACTGGAACCGCGTCGTCGTCCCGCCCACCGTCTGGTAGAGCCGGAGCGCGGGATCGTAGGACAAAGTCACGCTCGACGGCGCGCTGGTGAGGAGGTTCTCCGAGCTGTAGCCGTAGCTGTCGGTCCCCGAGCTGGTGATATTGCCGCGCGCGTCATAGCCCAGGCTCAGCGCGCCGGCGGCGGTCAGCTGGTTGCGGCCGTTCGACGTATAGCCGCGCGCGACATTGTAATGCCCGCCCCAGGCATAATTGTCGTTGCTCGCGGTGCGGCTCGCGATCTGGCCCGGTGTGTAGGCGAACACCGTCGTCACGTCGTTGGTGGCGGTCGCCCCGTCCAGGTCACGCGAAAGGCTCGACAGCCGCGACGCGGCGTCGAACCCATAGCTCGTCACCGTGCCATTGCCCCGGGTGAGGCTCGTACGCCGGCCGAGATCGTCGTAGGCGTAGCGTTTACGCAATTCCTACCCCTGAACTGGCGCCATTCTTCCGAATCGCGCTAAGCCGCTGTCTAGCAGATTACCGCGCCGAATTACATCATAGTAATAGCGTCCAATGATATTACTTCGCGTTGGCGCTTGTTAGACAAAGGTGCGATGTAGGGATTGTTGGATGCATCGCTGCAATGCGATGCATAGAAATATTTGTATCCGAATTGCTTCACCCAAAGCTTAAGAATCCCTCGCTACTGTTTCGCGCTTGCAGATTGCGACGTTGAAATTGCGAATGTGTAACGCAGAAATCTTCAGCGTTTCCTTGCTTCCATTTTTACTTCTATAAACTTAACTAAGGCAGCGATCGGAATAACTATTAAAATCGAAATCAAAAGTGCCCTGCTCCACGAATCATTTATTTCCCTATTAAAAAATATGCAAATAAAGATCGCTATAGTTATATTAAGCGGTAAAATATAGTTCCGCATGACGATAATTAATAGTGACATCTTGCGTCACCTTTATCACCCGTCACCCAAGCTTTAAATATCGATATTCCACTAACAATGAGAGCGCCGCGGGTAAAAAAGCCTTTCGACGCACCTTTTATTGTCAAAGTTCCATCAATCGCACCAGTTAATACAGTATAACCGGTCGCATCTTCAATTGCAGCCGTTGCAGCTTTCCACTGTAGATTGCCGCAATAAGCATTCCTTAAAACTCTCGCCCGTTCCTCCCGGACCAAGCGTTTGCGGCGCTCCTCGGCGGTCTCTTCAAACGTCGGCGCATCCTGCCCCATGCTCCCGCCGCTGCTTTCCCAACCACGGTCCCAACCACGGTCACGGCCACGGCCGACGTCTGCGCCGCCAAGGGAGCCCGTAAAGCCGCCACCGCTGCGAGACCCCTGCACAACGATAGGCTCGACACGCTTGACGATACCAGCCAATGCGGCGAATTCTTTATTCTGTCCGCCCGGATCCGTCCAGTTCACCGGGTCGTTTCCGGCATAGGCGTAGAGATTCATCCCGTCGCCGTAGCCGATCGGATCGGTCTGCAGGAACCGGCCGAGCGTGGGCGAGTAGATGCGGGCCTTGTAATAGGCCATGCCGATCTCGGGGACCCAGGCTTGCCCGGTGTACTGGAACCGGCCGGTGTTGGTACCCGACGGGATGCCATATTCGTCGTAGCTGAGGATCGCGGTCTTGGCACCGCTCTCGTTGCTGCGCGCGACGATCGAGCCGCGCTCGTCGGCGTGGAGGAAGGTGCGCACGCCGCTGCCGGTGCCGGAGCCTGCATATTCCACCAGCGCCTCGTCGGCGCCGGGGCCGTGGACGTAGCGCTTCTGCAGCGCGCCCGCGGCATTATACTCGCCGATCAGGTCCTGGCCGTCATACTGGAACCGCGTCGTCGTCCCGCCCACCGTCTGGTAGAGCCGGAGCGCGGGGTCGTACGACAAGGTCACGCTCGACGGCGCGCTGGTGAGGAGGTTCTCCGACGAATAGCCGTAGCTGTCGCTGCCCGAGCTGGTGATATTGCCCCGCGCGTCATAGCCCAGGCTTAGCGCGCCGGCGGCGGTCAGCTGGTTGCGGCCGTTCGACGTGTAGGCGCGCGCGACATTGTAATGCCCGCCCCAGGCATAATTGTCGTTGCTCGCGGTGCGGCTCGCGATCTGGCCCGCGGGTGTGTAGGCGAACGCCGTCGTCACGTCGTTGGTGGCGGTGGCCCCGTCCAGGTCGTGCGAAAGGCTCGACAGCCGCGACGCGGCGTCGAACCCATAGCTCGTTACCGTGCCATTGCCCCGGGTGAGGCTCGTACGCCGGCCGAGATCGTCGTAGGCGTAGCTGGCCAGCACCCCGATCCCTGAACTCGCGCCATTCTCCCGAATCGCGCTCAAATCGCCGTTTAGCAGATTGCGGCGCCAAATTATACTGCGCGAGCGCATCGTAGCCAAAACTCAGCGTGTTGCCGGTCTGGCTCTCGCCAGTCATCCGTGTTGTCGCCCGAATAGCCGCGCAGCCGCTGTCCACCTAGCTGTTGAAGGTGCCGGTCTCCCCCACGGCGACCTGATTGGCGGCATTGTACGTAGCGTGTCGCGCGGTGCTTGAGGCTGCCGACGCCATCGGGATCGGGGAGTTGGGGATAAGTAAATTATCACCGTAATCTCGCACCAGCGGCATCAAGCCTTTGGCACACCCCGTCTCCACGTTATATGGAGCCAAGCCCATGTAAATGAAATGAGCACGACCATAAGAATCCGACCGTACGTGAACGCATTACTTACTACTTTTGGTGCAACCTGCACTGATCCATTTGACCATCCGAGAACATCATCTTCCGTGGGAAACGAGCTTATCACACCAGCAATAAAGAATGTGCATATCCCAACCCAACCCATGTAATAAGCTGGAATAGAGTTTAGCCGTTTACCGACCAATCCGCAGACTAGCAAAAGCGGTATAATATACCTGACCCACCATGCAAGCTCTCCTAGATTAAAAGCGCTAACGTTCAGCAGCGCAAAAGTCAGAAAAGTGATAGCAGCCACAAGGACTTGCGATTCTCTCACGGCTCTACTGCGCACCACACCAGTCCTGCCATTGCTTCGGAGTGTCGCCGTAGTGTTGACTACCTTGCATACCGGCCTTCCATGCTTCAAATGAAATAGGAGTTGTGCTCCAGGCTCCTCGGAAGACTTTCGCGATTTGCCGGCCGGTAATAGCAAAAGGATCGACCCCGTCCCGCGCCGCAAAGAGAAAATTTTCTCCTTCGCGCATTATATCGTTGTTACTCCAGTTGCTGACCCCGTTCACTACAGCATGGCGATCATCGTTGGCCTCGTTGAACGCGTCTGAAACATTATACCCGTTATTGGACAACTTTCTGCATATATATGATTTACTTCGGAGGGGGCTTACCGAAATCCCGCATGAGACTGGAAGCCCGTTCGTGCGCAGGCAAGCATTTTGCCGCGCATCCTGCAGTGCAAACGATCCATAGGAAAGGGGAAGGAGTCCCCGCGCGTCCTCAAGTTCCCACGGGTTGATGCGGTAACCCTGCACGAGGATATCGTCGGAATCGCGCCCTGCGCCGCGTCCGTTGCCGCCGCCAACAGGAGGCGTGCCGGTTCCAAAGCAGCTACTGCAGGTAGTTCCCTCAGGTCCACCACAGTGCGAAATGTTCGAGCCGGTGCATGCGCCCGGATCCTGCGACATGCCCGTCGGATCGCGGCTATTGACCGGATCGTTGCCGGCATAGGCGTAGAGGTTCATCCCGTCGCCGTAGCCAATGGGATCGGTCTGGAGGAACCGCCCGAGCGTGGGCGAGTACATCCGCGCCTTGTAATAATACATGCCGATCTGCGGAACGAAGGCCTGGCCGGTATATTGGAACCGGCTGGTGTTGCCTGCCGCGGGGACGCCATATTCGTCGTAGCTGAAGATCGCGGTCTTCGCGCCGCTCTCATTGCTCTGCGCGACGATCGAGCCGCGCTCGTCGGCGTGGAAGAACAGCCGAACGCCCGATCCCGTGCCCGCGCCATTGTATTGGACCAAAGGCTCGTCCGTGCCGGGGCCGAACACGAAGCGCTTGGTCACCGCGCCGGCATCGGTGTAGAGTCCGATCAGATCGGTGCCGTCATATTGATAGCGCTGGCTGACGGTGGTGGTGGACTTGTAGATCCGCAGCATCGGATCGTACTCGTGCGTCGAGCTCGTCCCGCTTACCGTAGCGCTGGTCAGCAGATTCTCCGACGAATAGCCGAAGCTGTCGCTCCCCGAGCTGGTGATGTTGCCCCGCGCGTCATAGCCCAGGCTGGTCGCCCCCGACGCGGTGAGCTGGTTCAGCCCGTTCGACGTGTAGGCGCGCCCGACGTTGTAATGCCCGCCCCAGGCATAATTGTCGTTGCTCGCGGTGCGGCTCGCGATCTGGCCCGCCGGCGTGTAGGCGAACGCCGTCGTGACGTCGTTGGTGGTGGTGCCCCCGTCGAGGTCATGCGAAAGGCTCGACAGCCGCGACGCGGCGTCGAACCCATAGCTCGTCACCGTGCCGTTGCCCCGGGTGAGGCTCGTACGACGGCCGAGATCGTCGTAGGCATAGCTGGCCAGCACCCCGATCCCTGAACTCGCGCCATTCTCCCGAATCGCGCTGGTTTCTCCCGTAACGAGATAATCGGCGACAGTAAAGAAATTGTCTGGCCAAGTAATCCGGGTGCGACGGCCGGCAATATCATACTGGTAGCTCACCGTGCCCAGCGGTCCGCTCTGGCTGGTATTGCGGCCGAGCGCGTCGTAGCCGAAACTCAGCGCGTTGCCGGTCTGGCTCGCGCCAGTAATCCGCCCCAGCAGATCGTAGCTGTAGGTCACGTCGGGCTCGCTGCCGGGAAGGTCCTTGGCGGTGGCGCGGTTCAGCGTATCGTAGGTGAAGTCGATATGCTTCGTGCTGTCGGCCGAATAACCGCGCAGCCTGAGCGAGGTTACGTTGCTGCCGGCATCGTACACCGGCTGCAAGTAATCGGTGGTGGAGCTGGTGCCCGCACCTTTCGTCGCGGAAGGATAGCGTGTCTTCGCCAAGCGATCCAGGCCATCATATTCGTATGTCGTCTTGTTGGTTTCCGCGTCGGTAACTGTCTCGACTCGCCCGTTTCCGGTATAGGTCACGGTTGCGTCGTCGGTGGCGAGGCTGGTGGCATAGGCCGAGGTGGTCACGGTGGGCCGTCCCGCCGCGTCATAGCTCGTCCTAGCGATGCGATCGGGCCCAAAGCTCCCCTGGGTGCCAAGCGAACAGGCCGAGGACGGCAGCGACCCCCATGCCGCGCTGTTCATGCGAAGCGCGGTGCACTGGAGCCGGCCGAGCCCGTCATAGCCATATTGCGCGACCTGATAGGTCGTGCCGCCCGCGGTGGTCACGTCCCTGGTCTTGCGGGCATTGGCGTCATAGGTCGCGGTGACCTGCCGGAGCGAGCTGAACGCCGCCCAGTCGCTGTCCGACTGGCTGTTGACGGTGCCGGTCTCCGCGACGGTGACCTGATTGTCGGCATTGTAGGTGTAGCGCGCCGCGCGGTGCTTGAGGCTGCCGGCGCCGTCGGGATCGGGGCCGACGACTCCCACCACGCGCCGGATCGCATCGTAGCGCATCCGCGTGGTATCGGCGCTGCCCGACAGCGGCCCGTCGACGGTGAGCCGGTTGCCGATATCGTCGTAGGTCGCGGCCGCGGTCGCCGTCAGCGCGCCGTCGCCCGATCCGGTGGAAACGCTGACCAGGTTGAGATTGTTCGCCGTGCCCGCGGTCTGGGGGCCGTAGCCGACCGTGGTCTTGACCTCGTCGCTGCCGCCGCCGCAGCTCGCGCTCGTCTGGCACGCAGAAACGCCGGTCGCCAGATACACCGGATAGCCCGAGGCGACGATCGATCCGCCGCTGTTCTTGTAATAGGCTTGCAGGCTTGTGTAGCTGTATCGCACCTGCGGACGGGTCCCGCTTCCGGACGGCGCCGGCTGGGTTGCGGTCAGCACGCCGCCATGGGTCGAATCATAGGTGTAGTCGGTGGTGTTGCCGCGCGGGTCGGTGGCGCTGGCGGGCTTGTTGCAGGTGATCGCGCTGGGGCAGCTGGATGGATAGCTCGCGGTCGTCACCACATCGGACAGGCCCGATCCCGATTTGGCGACCTGGCGGACCTCGGTGATGTTGCCGCGCGCGTCATAGGCATAATTGGTGTAATTGCCCTCGGGCAGCGTGACCCGCGTCAGGCGCCCGGCCGAATCATAGGTGTAGCTGGTCGTCCGGCTGGTCTCGTCGCGATAGCTGAGCACGCGGTACAGCGTCTTGTCCGACGTGTAGATACGCTGGCCGCTGGCCGGATCGGTCACCGTGGTGGTGCGCGTCGAGCCGGAATCGGCATAGCTGTAGCCGTACGAAATGCCGTCGCGCGCGATCGCGGACACGCGATTGTCGCTGTTGTAGGTCAAGGTGACCGTGTCGGCCGATGCGCCCGCGCGCTTGATCCCCGCGAGGCGGAACGAGCCGTCGCTGGTGTAGCGTGTCGCGCGGCCCGCCGAATCGGTGACCGTCAGCTCGGGATTGCCCCCGCCGGTCAATGTCCTGCTGTAGGTCGCGGTCGGCCAGCTGCCCGTCAGCGTGCAATTGTCCGCCGTCGGATCGCAATATTCGACGGCGTTGTTGATCGCCTTCACGCTCGTCGGCTGGCTCCATTTCTCATAGATCTGGGCGGGATTGAGGTCGTTGAGCGTCGCCGTGCTGTAGATCAGCTTGAGCTGATATCCGCGGTTGTTGGTGACCGATTGCAGCCGCTGGGCATATTTGTAGCCGACATAGCATTGCCCTTCATCTAGCCCGCCCGGGCAATATTGCACGATCTTGTAGTGATATTGCAGCCGGGTTCCATCGGGATAGGTCAGGGTCGTGGGGCGCGCGTAGCTCGCGTCGTAAAATGGGTAATAGGCCGAGTTCAGCAGGAATTGCGCCTGCATCCCGTCGCGGCTGGTATAGGTGAAGGTGCCGCCGGTCTGCACGAGCGTCGCGCCGTCGCCCTCGGTCGTGGTGTAAACGCCGCTGGACAGCGTGAAGCGGTTGCTCTGTCCGTCGAGCGTGACGATGAAATTATACCCGTCGGAATAGATCGCCGAGCGGATCGTGTTGGTCCAGCCGCTGCTGAAATTGACGCTGCCGTAGGAAAGGCCGCCGTTCGTCGCCGGGCCGATCGACACATCGACCTGGCCGGCATTGAACTTGCCGTCGATGATATCGACGCCGTTATCGTCGATCGCCGGCCGAACCGCGGGCGGCGGAACCGCGTCGGCCGACTGCGCCAGCGCGGGGACGGCAAGGCCGCTTGCGAGCATGGTAGACAGCGAGAGTGCTACGCGGCGCCGCCAGCGGCAACGCAGGCGATTCGAATGCACATCCCGCATCGGCCCGCCGGATGGGTTCGAATCTTCAGCGGAGGCGGCCATTAGTTCGGCGACCCGGTCACGTTCAGCGTGACGCGGTTTTCGGTCTTGTCGTAGGTATAGTTCGCCTGGAGATTGTTGTTGACGCTGCCCGCGTGGGTGACGTTGGTCAGCCGGCCGCGCGCGTCATAGGTGTAGTTGATTATTTCGTTGCCGAGCGGGGCGCCTTCGTACGGGGCTGCCGCAGCCATGCCCGCCATGCTCGCCGCAAGCACGACGAGCCATCCCGCTTTGCCCATATTCCCCCCTCGATTCGGCAATTTCGTACCGATGGCGAAACAAGATGCATAATATTCCAACAATGCAAAGCAAAAGATGCGGCAAACTATCCGTTTTCGATCGAAATAACCGGTTTCAAAGGTAGGCGACCGCCACAAACCCCCCGATCAACAAGATCAGGAAGCCCCAGGCGAAGTAGTTGAGCCGCTCTTCGATGAATGCCTGGACCGGCTCGCCATAGCGCTTGAGCAGCGCCGCGACGATGAAGAAGCGCGCACCGCGGGTGATCGCGGCGAGCAAGATGAATTGCCAGAACGGGAAATTGGCGATGCCGCTGGCGATGGTGACCAGCTTGAACGGGATCGGGGTCAGGCCTTTCAGCAGGATGATCCACGCACCATATTCATTATAGCTGGTTTTGAACTGCGCTACCTTGTCCTGCATGTGATAGAGGTCGATCAGCCACTGGCCGACACCCTCCATCAGCGCATAGCCGATGTAATAGCCAAGCACGGCGCCGCATACCGAAGCGATCGTGCACACCAGCGCGATCCGGTAGGCATGATCGCGCCGCGCGAGCACCATCGGGATCAGCATCGCATCGGGCGGGATCGGGAAGAAGCTGCTCTCCGCAAAGGAGACGCCCGCCAGCGCGGGGAGCGCGTGGCGATGATGCGCCATGCGCAGGACCCAGTCGTACATCGCGCGGAACATGGGGCACTCCGAAGATAGGGCCCGGCCGATGACATCGCCGGACGGTCGCTCAGCCTGAGGCTTGCCTGGCCACTGCCCGCTGCCGGGGAGGATGTCGAGCGCTGAAATGCCGAATTTCGTCGTGGCACGGAAATCGGCCACAGCCGATAGTCCGGGGTCACCCTTGGCGAAGGCATCCCCGGACTATCGGCTTGGAAACCGCTCCCGCATCCGGTCAGACCGTGGCGGCGATGCTCGTTGCGAAATCGCGATACGAATGCAGCGGACGGCCCAGCAGCGTGGTCAGGCGCGCGACGTCGCCTTGTTCGGGAATCATGCCGTCGCTGACGTAGCGCTCGGCCATCAGGCGCATCTCATACGCCATCCATTTCGGCATGAAGCCGGCCATGGTCCGCTCGAAGCCGCTCGGATCGTCGCCGCCATAGACGATCGGACGGCCCAGCACGTCGGACCAGATCGCAGCGACGCCGGTGCCCGTCAGCGTATCGGGACCGACCAGGTTGATGGTCTCGATCGGCAGCTTGCCCGGCGCCCGCGCACGGCGGATCAGTTCGATCGCCGCGACTTCGGCGATATCGCGGGCATCGACCATCGCCACGCCCTTGCTGCCGATCGGCATCGGATAGACGCCGTGTTCGAGGACGACATCCTTGATCATGACTTCGTTGTCGATGAAGTAGGACGGGCGCAGGATGGTGGCGCCGAAGCCCATCGCTTCGAGCATCCGTTCGGCGCCCGACTTCACTGCGAAGTGCGGCACGTTCACGAAACGGTCGGCGTGGAGCACCGAGAGATAGACGATCCGTTCGATCCCCGCCTCGCGCGCCACATTCAGGGTAAGGATCGTCTGGGTGAATTCGTCGCCCGTCACCGCGTTGAGGAGGAACAAGGTGCTGACGCCGTCGAACGCGGCGCGCAGCGAGTCGATGTCGAGCAGGTCGCCCCGCGCGATATCGACGCCGGCGGGGAAGCCGGCCTTCGCGGGATCGCGGGTCAGCACGCGAACGGCGGCGCCGCGCTTGACGAGCTGGTCGACGACATGGCGTCCGACACGTCCGGTGGCGCCGGTAACGAGAATGGTCATGGGTTGCACTCCTGAGTTGATGCCGAAGCGGCACCGCTCAAATGAGTGATCCACAATCATGCTAATAGACGCTATATCTGGACACATCGTCTCGTGAGTGGAACACATGGACCTGCTGGCTCTGGCCGATTTCAATCTCGTCGCGCGCCACGGCGGCTTCGGCAAGGCCGCCCGCGCGGCCGGGCGTCCCAAGGCGACGCTGTCCCGCCGCGTGGCGGACCTGGAGGCTAGCCTCGATCTGCGCCTGTTCGAACGCGGCGCACGCGACCTCAAGCTGACGGAGGAGGGCAGGGCGCTCCACGAGCGGACGGCCGCGCTGCTTGCCGAAATCGGCGAGACGGCGGCGGCGATCGCGTCCGGAGGCGAGCGGCCGCGCGGAACCTTGCGCATCAGCGCACCCCTGCTGTTCTCGCAGACCGCCATGGGGAAGCTCGCGGCCGACTTCGCGCTCGGATATCCCGAGGTCCGGCTCGAGGTGACGACGGAGGATCGCGCGGTCGATATGGTCGAGGAAGGCTATGATCTCGCCATTCGGGTCAATCCGCATTCCGACGAGAGCCTGATCGGCCGGCCCTTCCTTCACGACCGGCTGGTCGTGGTGGCGAGCCCGAAGTTGCCGCGACCGGACGCCGCGGCCGTGCCCGCGGTAATGCGCGGAACCGACACCGCGGCGCGCTGGGCAGTGCGCGCGGCGACCGGGCGCGCGAGCATCGCGGTCAATCCGGTGCTCCGCCTGTCATCGCTCGTCATGATACGGGACGCGGTGCGCGCGGGCGTGGGCGCCGGGTGCCTGCCGATATCGCTCGTCAGCCGCGATCTGGCGGCAGGCACGCTGGCGCATTGGGGCGATGTGGAAGGATCCGACATCACGCTCTGGGCGCTCTATCCGTCGCGACGGTTGTTGAGTGTGCGCGTGTCCGCTTTTCTCGACTTGCTCAAACAGGCCTTTCCGAAAGGAATGCCGGAAGAGCTTGCGGCCTATATCGGCAGTTGAGCGCCCGGGTATCGCGTTCAATCGAAATATCACGCGTCGTAATTGCGCTGGCATCGCGCCGGGGATCGTGGAAGGCTTGAGGCCAGATGGCTGACAGTATGGAAATGCCGTATTCGGCGCCGCGATCATCAGCGCCCGAGCGTTCGTCCGGACTGGACGGTATTGCCGTGGCACAGCTGCTCCAAGGGGCGGTGCTGAAGGGTCACGATCCGCATGCGCTGTTGCGCGAGGCGGGCATCGACCCGGCGGTCCATGGCGATGTCCGGGCCGCGATCGATGGCCGCGAATTGTTCCGGCTGGTGCGGCAGGCCCAGCTCGCGCTCGACGATTCCTTCTTCGGCTTCTTCGCGGACAGGTTCCGGCTCGCGCTCGAGCGGGAACGCACGCTCACCTATCTGCATTGCGAGACGTTCGGGGAGTCGATCCGGGTGAGCATCCGCTTCACCCAGGCCTTGTCGGAGGATATCGGGCCGCAGCTTATCGAGGACGGCGAGGGCCTCAAGCATGTCTGCGTTTATCACACCGTCGAAGGCGTGGACCGCGACATCTTCGTCTGGCTGCGCTTTGTGTGGATTTTCCAGTGGTTCAGCTGGCTCATCGGACGGCCGCTCCGCCTGCGCGGCGTCTGCGTGCGCGCCGCGCGGCCCGTGCAGGCGAACGGCTTCGATCGCTTCGCCTTGTTCGGCTGCCCGATCGAATATGCGGCGCCCGTCGATGCGCTTTGCTATGACCGCGCGGATCTTGGCGCGCCTCTGGTCCACCGCACGCTCGCCGAATTCGAGGAATATAATGCGAGCATTCCCGACTGGTTTGCGACCCCGATCGGCCGTTCGACCTGGCGTGCGCAGACCGAGCATGCGCTCGTCGCGCTGCAGCGCGCGCAGATCTGGTCGGCCCCGATCGAATCGGTGGCGGAGCGATTGCGCAGCGGCCCGCGCCGCCTGAGGCGCAATCTGGCGCGCGAAGGGGAGAGCTTTCAGCACATCCGGACGCGCCTGCGCGGAGAACTCGCGGCGGCCTATCTGCTGGCGACCGAGCTGCCGATCACCGAAGTCGGCTTTCGGGTGGGGTTCAGCGAGCCCGGCAGCTTTACCCGCAACTTCACCGAATGGGCGCGCGTGACGCCCTCCGAATATCGCGCGCGGTACAAGTCGGACGGCGCGCGCGTCACCGCGGCCACGCTGCTGCTCAGCGATCGGACGAGTGCCTAGGCTCTATCTACATTCAGATTTCTTTTCCTCCCTCGCGTAGCGGGGGAGGTGGCGCGCGTAGCGCGACGGAGGGGGCGTAGCCGCGAGGGCATCGCTGGCGGAGAGGCCCCCTCCGTCAGCTTCGCTGCCACCTCCCCCGCTTCGCGAGGGAGGAATGAATGGCGCCCAAGACCGCGGCGGTCATGGTCACTTGGGTTAAATCTGCCTGTCATACCGGTCATCGCCAGAAGGCAGCTTAATCGACGACGATGCTCCCAGATAAAAAGAACGGGAGGATTGCATGATCGGGAATCGGTACGAAAACGCGCGCCTGCTCGGCACGTCGGCGCTTGCCGCGATGCTGTGCACAGCCGCGCCGGCATGGGCTCAGGGCGCGGACAGCGCCGCGGATACGCCAGTTTCTCAATCCGAGGCGGCGAACGCGGCGGCGGACGACGAGGATGCCGAGATCGTCGTCACGGGAACCAGCATTCGCGGCGTCCCGCCGACCGGCTCCAACCTGATCCGGGTTTCGCGCGACGACATCAAGCTGATCGGTGCGGCGACCACCCCCGATCTGCTCGCCACCGTGCCGCAGCTGAACAGCTTCAACACCGCACCCCGCACCAGCAATGGCGGACTGGGGTCCTTCGCCCCCGGCCTGCGCGGCCTGCCGTCGAGCGCGACGCTGCCGCTGATGAACGGGCACCGGCTGATCTCGGGAAGCACGCAGCAGACCAATCCCGATTTCCCGTTCCTGCCGGAACTGGCGATCGAACGCGTGGAGATCGTCGCCGACGGCGCCTCGGCCATCTACGGCTCGGACGCGGTTGCGGGGGTGGTGAATTTCATCACCCGCAGCCATTTTTCCGGTGTGGAAGCCACCGCGCGGTACGGTTTTGCGGACGATTACCGGACGGTCAGCGCAGCGGGCATCGCCGGCAAGGATTGGGGCAGCGGGTCGGTCGCGCTTTCGTACCAATATGCCGACAGCGACAATATCACCGGTGCGGACCGGCGCTACCGCACGCTCGATTTCCGGGCGGCCGGTGGCGTGGACACGCGCGCGACCGTATGTCCGGCGGCGAACGTCAATCTGTTCCTCGGAACGATCTATGCCGCGCCCGGCCTCGCGCCGGGCACCAACACCTGTGACCCCAGAGCGCCCGTCGATCTGGTTCCCGCCAATCGCACCCACAGCGCCTTCCTGACCGCGCGCCAGGACATATCGACGAACGTGACCTTGTGGGGCGAAGTCCTGTATTCGGATCGCAAGGACACGGTCCAGGCGGCGCTGCCCGGCCAGACTTTCGTCCTCATCCTTCCGTCCAACCCCTTCTACCGCGCGCCGCCCGGCACGGCGGCGGGGTACGAATATGTCGATTTTCGCCCCGACAATCTGGTTGGGACGGACCATTTCGATCAGATCTATCGGGTACGCAGCGGCGACTCGTCGGTGGGAGTCGATGCGCGGATCGGCGATTTCAAGCTGACCGCCTCGGGCACGTTCAACTGGTCGCGGAACGACACGTTCCAGCCCGGGATCAACAGCACCGCGCTGAGCGCGGCGGCAGCCGGCACCACGGCCGCGACGGCACTGGATCCGTTCGGGACGGGGACCAGCCCGGCGGTGGTCGCGGCGATCCTCAACAACCCCACCGATTTCGTGAACCATCAGCGCACCAAATTGGGCGCGGTGCGGATCGATGGGCCGCTGGCCGAATTGCCCGGCGGGCAGGTCAAGATCGCCGCGGGCGCCGAATACCGCCGCGAGACCTATGATCAAAGGGGATCGAGCGGCGGCGTCGGCTTCCCGGAGGATCTCGATCGCAACGTGGGATCGGTCTATGGCGAGCTGTTCGTGCCGCTGTTCGGCCAGGGCAATTCGGCGCCGCTGATGCACAGCCTGTCGCTGTCGCTGTCGGGGCGGTACGATCATTACAGCGATTTCGGGTCGACCACCAATCCGAAGGTCGGCGTGGATTGGCAGCCGGTGGACGGCCTTACCCTGCGCGGCACCTATGGACGCTCGTTCCGCGCGCCGGGGCTGCGCGATCTCGGCTCGACCGTCGGCTCTTATTACGCGGCGGCGGCGCTGGTCGATGCGTTCGGCGTGCGCGATCCGTCGCGCGGAGCGGCGCAGGTCAATACGATCCTGCTGCTCGGCGGCAACAAGTCGCTCAAGCCCGAGAAGGCGCGCACCTTCTCGTTCGGTGCGGACCTGCGGCCGCGCTTCCTTCCCGGCTTCAGCGCGAGCGCGACCTTCTACGATATCGTGTATAACGACGTGATCGGCACGCCGTACGGGCTGGGGGCGCTGATCTTCACCGACCCGACCTTCGCGTCGCGGGTGGTCCGCAATCCAACGGCCGCGCAGGTGTCCGGCGCCATCGCCAACACGGTGCCGTTCTACTTCACCTTCGCGGCGGTGCCGGCGATCAGCAATCTGCTCGACCTTCGCCAAGGCAATTTCGGCGTGCGCAAGACCAACGGCCTCGATTTCGACGTGAACTATCGGCGTCAAACCCCGTTCGGCTGGGTCTTCGCGGGCGTCGCGGGCAATTACATCTTCGAATATGAAACGCAGTTGTCGGCGACCTCCCCGGTCAGCGACACGCTGGAGGCGGGGGTGCCGCGTACGACGCTACGGACCACCCTGGGCTTCACGGCCGGTCCGGTAACCGTGGCCAATTTCGTCAACCACCGCAGCGGCGTCCGCAGTGCCTACGCGACGCCGACCGGATCGAGCATATACACCGCCAAGGGCTATACGACCGTCGATCTGCGGCTGTCGGTGCGGCTGCCCAATGTCGGCCTGGCGAAGGGTACCGAGCTGTCGATGCAGATCAACGACCTGCTCGATGCGAAGCCGCCCTATTTCCCGGGCGGCGACGGGATCGGCGGCAGCTACAATCCGATCGGACGCTACGCCGCGATCAGCCTGCGTAAGGCATTCTGACAGAACCGAAGGAGATCGCGACGACAGCCGCGGTCTCCTTCGGCCTCATACCCCCTCGCATTAGCGGCAAGTATTTCACCAGATGCAACATCACGCGCTCACACTGGACAAGTTCGTCGACCATGCGGCGAAATGGCATGGGGCCAGCACGGTCGCGAGCGGTTCGCGCGGGACGATCCTGCGGCGTACCGGCTATGCCGAGCTGCGGGAGCGTAGCAACCGGCTGTCGGGCGCATTGCTGGCGCTGGGGCTGCGGGTCGGGGACCGGGTGGGCACGCTTGCCTGGAACACCCAGCATCATCTCGAGCTCTATTATGCGACGATGAATGCCGGCCTGGTGTGCCACACGCTGAACCCGCGGCTCACCCCCGCGCACCTGTCGGCGATGATCAACGAGGCCGCGAACCGGGTGCTGGCGATCGCGGCCAACCTGGCGCCAATGCTGCCCGAGCTGCTGCCGCTCTGCCCGACGATCGAGCGGGTCGTCATTCTCGATGATAATGTAGATCCGGCGATCGCCGATCGCTGCGCGGTTCCGGTCGATGGCCTCGACGCGCTGGTCGAAGCGCATGGGGAAGCGGTTGCGTGGGGAGCGTTCCACGAAACCAGCGTTGCGGGCCTGTGCTTCACCTCGGGAACGACCGGCAGGCCCAAGGGCGTCGCATTCACCCATCGCTCCAACTATCACCACACGCTGATGTCGATTCAGCCGGATGCCTATTGCCTGTCGGCGAAGGACACGATCCTGGTCGCCATTCCGATGTTCCACGCCAATGCCTGGGGGTTTCCCTTCTCCGCGCCGGCGGTGGGCGCCAGCCTCGTGCTGCCGGGGCGCGAGCTCGATGGCGCCAGCCTGGCGGCGCTGATCCGCAGCGAGAAGGTGACCATCGCGGGCGGCGTGCAGACGGTCTGGATCGGCCTGCTCGACCATCTCGACGCGACCGGCGCGGACGTGCCGACGCTCGAGCGCATCATTATCGGCGGGTCGAAATGCCCGGAGGCGCTGATCCGGCGCATGGAGGAGCGCCTCGGCGTTCGCGTCCAGACGACCTGGGGCATGACCGAGATGTCGCCGCTCGGAACGGTCGATTCAATCCAGTTCCCGCCCGCTGCCGAACGCTCGTCCGGGTGCCCGCCGTTCGGCGTCGACCTAAAGCTGACCGATGCCGACGGCGTCACGCTTGCCGAACAGCGCGGCACGATCGGCCATTTGAAGGTCAAGGGCCCCTCGGTGATCGACCGTTATTTCAACGCGGGCGAAAGCGCGCTCGACGCGGAGGGATATTTCGACACCGGCGACCTCGCCACGATCGACGCGCGCGGCGCGCTGACGATCCGCGGCCGATCGAAGGATTTGATCAAATCCGGCGGCGAATGGATTAACCCCGCGGAAATGGAGGCGATCATCGGCCGCGATCCGCGCGTCGGGCAAGTCGCGGTGATCGGCAAGCCGCACCCGAAATGGGGAGAGCGCCCGGTGCTTGTGGTGGAGTTCAGCCACGGCGAGAGCGGCGATGCCGCGGCGCTGATCGAGGTGTTGCGCGGGCGGGTGGCCGATTGGTGGCTCCCCGACGAGGTCATCCAGCTGCCGCAGATGCCGCTGGCCGCGACCGGCAAGATCGACAAGGTCCGGCTGCGCGCCGACTATGCACTAGGGGAGCTCGATCGTTATGTCGCCGCGCAGTCCTGAACCGAGCGCGGGCGCGCGCATCACGCTGGCGATGCTGTGCTTCGTCTACGTCCTCAACTTCCTCGACCGCCAGCTCATCTCGATCCTCGCCAAGCCGATCCAGGACAGCCTGCACGTCAGCGACGGCCAGCTGGGGATGATCACCGGCCTGTATTTCGCATCCTTCTATTGCGTTATCGCGATTCCCGTCGGCTGGCTCGCAGACCGCACCAATCGCGTTCGGGTGCTGTCGGTCGCATGCGCGATCTGGAGCGCCGCGACGGCGGCCTGCGGCCTGGCGGGCAATTACGGCCAGCTCGTCGCCGCGCGCATGATGGTCGGCGTCGGCGAGGCGGGCGGGGTGCCGCCCTCTTATGCGATCATCTCGGACTCCTTCCCGCGCGAACGGCGCACCACGGCGATGGCGATCTTCAATCTGGGCCCGCCGATCGGCTCGGCACTGGGCATCGCCTTCGGCGCTTCGCTCGCGGCCGCCTATGACTGGCGCGTGCCTTTCTACGTGATCGGCGCGATCGGCGTGGTCACGGCATTCGCGGTCTATCGTATCGTTCGCGAGCCCGCCCGCGGGCATAAGGGCAGCGTGGCGGCGGCGGCAGGCGCGGATGAAAAGCCGGTCGGATTCGCCGCCGCCATCGCCCAATTCTTCGGCAACCCCTTGCTTCTGATGGCGTCGGTAGCCAGCGGCGCGGGCAATTTCATCACCTATGGATTGCTCAACTTCACCACGCTGTTCCTGATGCGCGAAAAGGGCATGGCGCTGGGCGAGGTGGCGGTCTGGTATGCCCTGGTTGTGGGGATCGGCATGAGCGCGGGGATCTATGCCTCGGGACGGATCGTCGACCGCTTCGCGGCGCGCGGCAAGGCTGCCTATGCGACCGTTCCGGCGGTCTCGCTGGTGCTTGCCTTGCCCTTCTTCCTCGGTTTCGTCTGGGCACCGACCTGGCAGCTGGCCTTGCTGTTCTTGAGCGTGCCGATGTTCCTGAACTCCTTCTTCCTCTCGGCGACGGTCACGTTCGTGCAGGGCGAAGTGCCCGCCGAGCGGCGCGTGATCTCGGGCGCGCTGCTGTTGCTGGTGATGAACTTCATCGGGCTCGGCCTCGGGCCGACCTATGTCGGCATGGCCAGCGACTTCTTCCGGCCAAGCTATGGCGGCCACGCCCTGCAGGCCGCTTATTATGCGCTCGCGCCCATGTATCTGATTGGCGCCGCGCTCTTTCTGATCCTCGCCCGGCTGATCCGCCGGGAAGAACACCGCAACGAAGGAACGCTGTGATGAAGATCCTCTCGCGCCTGTCGATCGCCGCAGCCGCCGTATGCGCGGCGCTTATTGCTCCGGGGGTGGCGACCGCGGCGCCAGCGAACGCGCCGGTCGTCAGGGCGCCGGCCGGCGCCGTAAAGGGCTTGCGCGAAGGCGACGCGAATGCGTTCCGCGCGATACCCTATGCGCTGCCGCCGCTCGGGGGCCGCCGCTGGCGTGCGCCGGTGCCGATGCCGCGCTGGCGCGGGGTGCGCGCGGCGCAGACGATGGGCGTCGCCTGCATGCAGCCGCCGATGGCGGCCGGACCGTATAATCGCGGCGCCGTGGCGATGTCCGAAGATTGCCTGACGCTGGACGTCACCGCGCCCGCGAACGCGCGCAATGCGCCGGTGATGGTGTGGATCCATGGCGGAACGCTGATCTGGGGTTCGGGCCATTCGAAGATGTACAGCGGCCAGGAATTCGCGAAGCGCGGGGTAGTCCTGGTCTCGATCAACTATCGCCTTGGCGTGCTTGGCTATCTCGCGCACCCCGCGCTAAGCAAGGAATCGCCCGACGGCGTTTCGGGCAATTACGGCCTGCTCGATCAGATCCAGGCGCTGCAATGGGTGCGCAAGAACATCGCCGCTTTTGGCGGGGACGCGCGCAACGTGACGATCTTCGGCGAGTCGGCGGGCGCACTGAGCACCGAATATCTGCTCGCCTCGCCGCGGGCGCGGGGCAGCTTCGACCGGGCCATCGTGCAGAGCGGCTATCTGTTCACCATGCCCGAATTGCGCGGCAAGCGGGGCGAGGAGTTTCCGGCCGAGGATATCGGCGTCTGGCTGGCGGACAAGCTTCATGCGCCGACCCTCGCCGCGCTGCGGGCGATGGATGCGCGCCAGCTGGTCGAGGCATCCGCCGCGACCGGATACGTCCCCTACGGCACGATCGACGGCAATATCCTCCCGCGCCAGCTCGTCGATACCTTCGATCGAGGCGAGCAGGCGCCGGTGCCGCTGATCGCCGGGTTCAACAGCGGCGAGATCCGCACCCTCCGGCATCTGCTGCCGCCGCTGCCGCAAAGTCCGCAAGCCTATGCCGAGGATATCAAGGCGCGCTATGGCGACGAGGCGGAGGCCTATCTCCGCCTCTATCCGGCATCCCGCGACGCCGAGCAGAATGGGCTGGACAGCACGCGCGACGCGGTATTCGGCTGGGCCTCCGAGCGGCTGGTGCGCAAGCAGGCGGCGCTGGGCCAGCCGGCTTTCCTCTATTATTTCAGCCACAGCTATCCGAGCGCGGACGCACGCGGCATGACCGGTTTTCATGCCAGTGAGGTGCCGTTCGTGTTCGGGACGATCGCCGCCACCCCGTCCTTCTGGCCGGCCATTCCCGACACGGAGGCGGAACGGCGCTTGTCCGGCGCGATGCTCGACTATTGGACCAGCTTCGCGCGCGGCGGGACGCCGTCATCCACGGCCGGGCCGGTCTGGAAGCCTTTCGGCACCGAGAGCGCCTTCATGCACTTCGATGACCGACCACGCGCGTCGGCGGGATTGATGCCGGGCATGTATGCGCTTCACGAACGCGTGATGTGCCGGCGCCGGGCGGAAGGCAGCCAGTCCTGGACCTGGCGCACGGGCAGCACCGCGCCGATACTGCCGGCGGCGAGCCCGCCCTGCGCATCCTTGCCCTGAGCTGGCCGGTCAGGGGTTCCAGGGGCGGGTGCGGGCATGGCCTTACGTCTGCCAGCCGCCGCCCAGCGCCCGGAACAGCTCGATTTGCGCCGTGCCGATCGCGCCGTCCGCCGCCGCGAGCTGCGCCTCGGTATCGGCGAAGGTGCGTTCGGCATCGAGCAGCTCGAGTGAATCGATCTGGCCCTCACGCTGGCGGGCGCGGGTGATCCGCACGGCGGCTTCGGCATCGTTGCGCGCCGCCTGCAGCGCGGTACGGCGATCGAGCGCACGGGCATAGTTGGATAGCGCGGTCTCGGTCTCCTGGATCGCGCGCAATACCGTGCCGTCGAACGTCGCCAGCGCGCCCTGGCTATCGGCCTCGGCGGCCTGAACGCGGGCGCGGGCCTCGCCGCGGTTGACCGTCCAGTTCAGCAATCCGCCCACCAGCCAGCGCAGCGGCCCGCCGCCGAAGATGTCGCCGAAGCCAGTGCCGCTCGATCCGGCCGAGCCGCCCAGCGTAATGCGCGGATAGAGATCCGCCGCCGCCACGCCGATGCGGGCCGATGCGGCGGCGAGACGGCGCTCGGCGGCGCGCACGTCGGGGCGCCGCGCCAGCAATGCCGCGCCGTCGCCGACCGGGATCGGCTGGGCGAGGCGAAGCGACGTCGTGCGGCTTGCCGCCGCCGCCGGCAATTCGCTCGGCGCGCGCCCGGTCAGGGTCGCCAGCCGGAACAGGGCCGCCTGACGTTCGGCCTGCAGCGCCGGCACCTCGGCCTGGCGCTGGTTGCGCAGCGCGCCGATGCGCGCGGTATCGAGGCGGGTGGCGAGGCCGACTTCCCGGCGACGGTCGGTCAGCACGATCGACTGGTCGAGCAAGGCGACGATGCGCTCGGCGACCGCCAGCCGCTCGGCCGCCGATGCCGCGTCGAAATAGGCGCGCGCGGTCTCGGCGGCGATGGCGACCCGCACCGCGTCCGCGTCGGCCTCGGTCGCCGCAAGATCGCCGCGCGCCGCCTCGACGCCGCGCGAAACCCGGCCGAACAGATCGACCTCGTAGGAGATATCGACCCCCGCATCGACCTGCCAATCCTCGCGTGGTGCGCCGGGGCCGCGCTGACCGGCGGGCAGGCGGCCGTAATCGGCCGAGGCGCCGACGCCGACCTGCGGCGCACCGCCGGCGCGGGTTTCGCGCAGCAGCGCCCGGGCGCGGGCGATCCGCGCGACCGCCACGCGGATATCGGTGTTGGCCGCAAGCGCGTCGGTCACCAGGCCGTCGAGCACGGGATCGGCATAGAGCCGCCACCAATTGCCCTGGACCGGGGCAATCGTGGCCACCGCCGGATCCTGGGCGGAGAGGAAGGGAGCGGACGCCGCCGCCGTAGGCAAAGGCGCAACATGGTCCGGCCCCACCGCGCAGGCGGAGAGCGCCAGCGCGGAAGCCGAGGTCAGAAAGATACGCAGCATCGAACGGGCTCCTTATTCGGCGGGCTGGAGGACGAGCGGCTGCCCCGCCGCACCGGCCTTGCGGCGGCTGAGACGATCGCCCAGCGCGCGCGACACGACATAGAAAGTCGGGGTGAAGATCAGCCCGAAACCGGTGACTCCGAGCATCCCGAAGAACACCGCGGTGCCCAGCGCCTGGCGAAGCTCCGCCCCCGCGCCGGTCGCGATCAGCAGCGGCACCGCGCCGAGCACGAAGGCGAACGACGTCATCAGGATCGGCCGCAGGCGATCGCCCGCCGCGCGCACCGCCGCCTCGATCGGCGACAGCCCGTCGGTCGCCTCGGCCTGCCGCGCGAACTCGACCACGAGGATCGCGTTCTTCGCCGCCAGCGCGATCAGCACCACCAGCCCGATCTGGGTGAGGACATTATTGTCCATCCCCCGCAAATTCACGCCGATCATCGCCGCGAGCAGGCACATCGGCACGATCATGATGATCGACAGCGGCAGCACCACGCTTTCGTATTGCGCCGCGAGCACCAGGAAGACGAACACCACGGCGAGCGCGAATACGAGCGCGGCGGTGTTGCCGGCCAGCTGCTGCTGGAAGGCGATGTCGGTCCATTCGGTGCCATAGTCGGCGGGCAGGCTTTCGGCGGCGAGCTTTTCCATCGTGTGCAGCGACTGAGTCGACGAAAAGCCCGGCGCGGTGTTGCCGTCCACTTCGACCGCGGGGAACATATTGTAGCGCACGACGCGATACGGCCCGGTCTTGTCCTGGAAAGTCGCGACCGATCCGATCGGCACCATCGCGCCCGAATTGGACCGCGTCTTGAGGTTGGCGATATCGGCTTCGGTGGCGCGGAACGGCGCGTCGGCCTGTGCGGTCACGCGATAGGTCCGCCCCAGCAGGTTGAAGTCGTTGACGAAAGCCGAGCCGAGATAGACGTTGAGCGCTTCGAACACGCGCTCGGGCGGCACGCCCAGCATATTGGCCTTGCGCCGGTCGATATCGGCGAAGACGCGCGGCGTCGCGGTGTCGAAGAAGGTGTAGGCGCCCGCCAAGCCCTGTGCCTGATTGGCCTTGCCGATCAGGGCATAGGCCTGCTTGGCCAGCGCCTCATAGCCATGGCCGCCGCGGTCCTGCACCATCATCCGGAAGCCGCCGGCCGCGCCGATGCCCTGGATGACGGGCGGCGGCACGATCATCAGCCGCGCCTCGGTGATGTCCGCGGTCGCCTTTTGCGCCTCGGCCATGATCTGGTTGACCCCGATCCCCTTGCGGTCCTTGAAATCCTTGAGCGGGATGTATGCCGCGGCCGCATTGGGGGCGAGCGTCTGCGACGGGCCGTCGAAGCCGGCGAGCATCACCGCGCCCTTGACGCCGGCGAGGGGCAGGATTCGCGCGGCGACCTTGCGCATCACCGCGTCGGTGCGCTCGACAGAGGAGCCGGGCGGCAGCTGGATGACGGTCAGGAAATAGCCCTGGTCCTGCTGCGGGATGAAGCCGGTCGGCGTCGTCCACAGCATCGCGATCGTCGCGGCGATCAGCCCGGCATAGGTAATCATCACCCGCTTGGGCCGCGTCACCAGCGCCCGGGTCATCCGGCTGTAGCCGGTGCTCATCCGCTCGAAGCCGCGGTTGAACCAGTCGCCCGCCAGCCGCAGGCTGCGCATGAAGCGGTTGGAGACGGGCTTGTCCTCGGCATGCCCCTTGAGCAGCAAGGCCGCGAGCGCCGGCGACAGAGTGAGCGAGATGACCAGCGAGATCACCGTCGCCGTCGAGATCGTCGCGGCGAACTGCTGGTAGAAGGCGCCGGAGATCCCGTTCATGAACAGGGTCGGGATGAACACGGCGCAGAGCACCGCGACGATCGCGACCAATGCCGCCGAGACTTCGTCCATCGAAGTGAACGCCGCCTGCAACGGAGTCATGCCGCGCGCGAGATTGCGCTCGACATTCTCGACCACGACGATCGCATCGTCGACGACGATGCCGATCGCCAGCACCAGCCCGAACAGCGAGAGGTTGTTGAGCGAATAGCCCACCGCCAGGAGCACAGCGAACGTGCCGATCAGCGATACCGGAATCGCCACCACCGGGATGATCGCCGCGCGCCAGCGCTGGAGGAAGACGATGATGACCAGCACGACGAGGATCATCGCCTCGCCCAGCGTCTTCATCACTTCGTCGATCGACTGGGCGATGAAGTCGGTCGGGTTGTAGATCACCTCATAGGCCAGCCCCTTGGGGAAGGTCTTTTCGAGGGTCTTCATCTCGTGATCGATCGCCTGCGCGGCGGCGAGCGCGTTCGATCCCGGGCGCTGGAACACGCCGAGCAATACGGTGGGCTCGCCCGAGAGATAGGTGTTGGTCGAATAATCGGCGGCGCCCAATTCGACGCGCGCGACATCGGAGACGCGCACCTGCCGGCCATCGGGATCCGAGCGGATCACGACATCGGCGAATTGTTTAGGCTCGGTCAGCCGGCCCTGCGTCTCGACACTGAGCTGGAAGGCATTGCCCTGGTTATACGGCGGCTGGCCGAGCGTGCCGGCGGCGACCTGGACATTTTGCGCACGCAGCGCCGCGATGATGTCGCCCGCGGTCAGATCGAGCGCGGCGGCGCGGCCGGGATCGATCCAGATCCGCATCGAATAATCGCGCGCGCCGAACAACTGGACGTCGCCGACGCCGTCGATCCGCGCGAGGCGGTCCTTCACCCGGGTCAGCGCATAGTTGGAGAGATAGGTGGTATCGAGCGACTTGTCGGGCGAGATCAGATTGACCACCATCAGGAAGTCGGGGCTGGTTTTCTTGGTGACGATGCCGAGCCGCTGCACTTCCTGCGGCAGCCGCGGCACGGCGATGGCGACGCGGTTCTGCACCAGCACCTGCGCGGCATCGAGATCGGTGCCCTGCTTGAAGGTCACGGTGATCGTCACGCGCCCGTCGCCGGTCGATTGCGACGACTGATAGAGCATGCCGTCGACGCCGTTGATCTCCTGTTCGATCGGCGCGGCGACAGTCTCTGCGACGGTCTCGGCGGATGCCCCCGGATAGGCGGCGGCGACCGTGACCGTGGGCGGCACGATGTTGGGATATTGCGAGACGGGCAGGGCCAGATACGCGAGCCCGCCGACGATCGTGATGACGATCGCGATGACCGCCGCGAAAATCGGGCGCGTGATGAAGAAACGCGAGAGGCGCATGGACCTACTCCGTGGGAGGAATTTTCATAAGGATGTGCCGGGCGGGCTGTCCTCCGCCCGGCACAAGTTCGGATCAGCGGGCCATCGTCGCCTCGCCGGTGGTCGGCGTGGCCACCGCCGGGGCGGCGGGTGCCGCCACCGGGGCGATCTTGCCGACGCGGACCTGGACCTTGGCGCCCGGCATCGCCATCTGCGTCCCGCTGATGATCACGCGGTCGTTCGCGTTCAGCCCGCTGCGTACGATGCGCAGGCCGTTGACCAGAGGCCCGAGCTCGACCGTCTTGGGGGCGACCGATCCGTCGGGCGCGACCACCAACACCATCTTGCGGGCCTGATCGGTCTGGATCGCCGCATCGGGCACCATCAGCGCGGTGGCGGTGCCGCCGCTCGACAGCCGCATGTTGCCGAACATGCCGGGAGTGAGGAACATCCCCGGATTGCGCAGCACCGCGCGGCCCCGCATCGTTCCCGAGCGCGGATCGAGCGTGTTGTCGGTGAAGTCGAGCGCGCCCTTCCAGCGATATTCGCCTTCGTCCTGCAAGCGGACCTCGACCGGCGAGGTCGCCGCCCCGGCCTGCTTCGCGCGCTTGTTCTTGAGGAACAGCGCCTCCGATCCGTCGAACGCAAAATAGATCGGGTCGAGCGCGTTGATCGTGGTCAGCAGGGTGCCGCCGGCGCCTTCGCCCGCCGAGACCAGATTGCCGGCATCGACCCGGCGATCCGAGATCTGGCCGGAGATCGGCGCGCGAACCCGCGTGAATTCCATGTCGAGCGCACGGGCGCGAACCCGCGCCTGGGCGGCCGAAAGCGCGGCGCTCGCCGCGCGAACGCGGGCTTGCAGCCGGTCGACATCGCTCTTCGATACCGCTTCGACATCGAGCAGGCGGTTGGCACGGCCGAGATCGGCATTGGCCAGCGCCAGTTCGCTCTGCGCGCCGGCAAGGCCGGCGCGCGCCTCGGCCAGCGCCGCCGCGAACGGCCGAGCGTCGAGGGTGAAGAGCAATTGCCCCCTGGCCACCACCGCGCCATCGGTGAAGTGCACCGCGGTCACCGCGCCCGAAACGCGCGGGCGGACCTCGACGGTCTGGCTCGCCTCGAACCGGCCGATATAATCGTCCCATTCGTTGATCTGGCCGCTGAGCGGCTGGGCGACGGTCACCGTCGGGGGAGGGGGCGCGGCCACCGCCGGCGCATCGTTACCCGCGAGCGCGGCGGCGGCCGCCAGCAACGCCAGCGGCGCTGCGATCAGCCCGCCCTTCTGCCAGCGGTTGAGCTTGTTGAAGCGCGCCGCCGGGCTGGGGCGCGTGGCTCCCTCGTCGGTCGCGATCTTGCTGATCATGTTCATGCAAATGCCTTTCGCTTGCCGGCAACGCGGCCGGCAATGATGCTGCCGACCAGGGTTTCGAGCTGCTCTTCGGAATAGCCGGCGTCGTGGAACGCGTCGATTTGGGACTGGGGCAGCGCGAAGCCGCGGTGCCAGGCGAACACCGCGACACGGCGCAGCGTCTCGAGTTCGGGATTGGCGAGTTCGGGGTTGAGCCGCTTCAGGCCGAACACCGCTTCGAGCGCCAGAGTTACCCGGCTGGGCGACGCCAGGCTGGAAAGCGTGTCGCGTTCCGCCAGGGCGATCACTTGCCACTCGAGGGCGGTGAAGCCGGTGCGGTGCGCCGTGGGCGCTTCGCCATAGACGCCGATCGCGCCGTCCGGCCCGCCCTGCAACTCCGCAAAATTCACATAGGCCATGTGTCGTCTCCCTGTTCGGACGCACGCGTCCGTCTCCGGCGGCGCGCTGTGCAGCCGGCAAAAATTCGGTTTCGAGGATTCCCCTATCGAGGGCGCGACGACACGCCCGGCGGATCAAGCCCCGCCGGCGTTCGCGCTATCGATGGAAGAACCGGATGGGCGACGGTGGCGCCCAATTGCCTAACAGATACAGCGCATTTCAATTCCCCTTGGTTCGGGGATGGCGGCCAACGGGCCGTCGTCCATTCCGTACTGAGCGGTATATAATGCGATGCTGCGCTGCGTCAACCGCTTTCTATACCGAACGTTATATTTTTGCAAACAGGCCGGGAAAGCGCAGCTTTACTTGCTCGGCCAAACCATGAGGCTGGTCTCGATCACGCGCTCGAGATCGGCGCGTGTCGCTCCCGCGCCGGCCTGCACCGCCATTCCCTGGAGCACCGCGAACAGGAAACCGGTCAGCCCTTCGACATCGACATGCGCGGGTAGATCGCCTTCCTGCTTGGCGCGCTCGAAGCGCTCGTTCATCGCATGCTTGGCGACCTTGCCGCGTTCGAGCACCTCGAGGCGGATCGACTCGGCCTCGGTCCCGCACGCGACCGAGCTGATCACGCCGAGGCAGCCATGGGGCTGGTTCTCGCCCATCTGATTCTTGAGCCCGCCGAGCATCAGCGCCCGCGCGACTTCGCGCGCGGTCGGCGCGTCGAGCGCCACGCCGATATAATCGAGCTTCTCGCGCTCATAGAGATCGAGCGCCTTGCGGAAGAGCGATTCCTTGTTGCCGAACGCCGCGTAGAGGCTGGGCCGGGTGATCCCCATCGCCTCGGTCAGCTCTGTCATCGATGCGCCTTCATATCCCTTGCTCCAGAATACGCGCAATGCCGCCGCCAGCGCGTTATCGACGCAGAATTCGCGGGGACGACCCTTCACAATGCAGGCAGTGTTTTCCATAACGAGCGATACATAATGCGTCCGCCGGAAAATAACACCCATGAATCGTTGAACGCCCGGGGTTTAGGGAAATCGATATGGCGCCACCACGAAATGGTCGCCGAGCCCAGCCTCAATACCCGCAATTCGAATAGACGTTCAATGCCTGTGCCAGATCCGCGATCAGCGCTTGCGGATCCTCAAGACCGATCTGGAGGCGAATCATCGGACCATCCGGCACGAATGCGCTGCTGCGGGCCCGCATCTGCGGATTGCAATGGATCGCCAGGCTCTCGACGCCGCCCCACGAGAAGCCTAGCCCGAATATGCGGAGCGCGTTCAGGCAGGCGAACGCGGCACGATCCCGCCCCGGATCGAGCACGAAGGAGAGCAATCCGTTGTGCCCCGAGAAATCGCGCTTCCATATCGAATGGCCCGGGTCGCCAGGAAGAAATGGACACAGGATTCTTCGCACCGCGGAATGTTCGCCCAGCCACCCGGCGACGTGCGCCGCTCCCGCAGCATGCGACGCGAGGCGGATTTCCAGTGTCTTGAGCCCGCGCAGCATCTGGTAGCAGTCGTCGGGGCTCACCGACCAGCCGGTGTCTTTATAAGCGCGATCATATCTTTGGATCAGGGCAGGATCGCGAAGCGTTGCCGCACCCATGAAACAGTCGGAATGGCCGCCTACATATTTGGTGAGCGACTGAATGCTGATATCGGCGCCATGATCCAGCGGCTTGAAGAGCAGGCCGGCGCCCCAGCTATTGTCGACCAATGTGAGTAAGCCCGCCTGGCGCGCCGTCGCAACCAGTGCCGGTACATCCTGTATCTCGTAGCTCAGCGACCCGGGAGACTCGAGCAGCAGCAATCGGGTACGCGGCGTGAAAAGCGCGGCGAGCGCGTCGGCGTCGATACAAGGCGGGATGTAGCGCGTCCGAATGCCAAGCCGGCTGAGCGTCTGCTCGAAGAAAGGCCGCGACCGACCGTAGACGCAATCGACGACGAGGATTTCATCGCCTGCCGCCAAGAGGCATAATATGCTTCCGGCAAGCGCGGCGAGGCCGCTGGGGAATAATCGGGTAGCGGTGCCATGCTCCAGATCGGCGAGCGCCTGGGCAAGCGTCGCCTGGGGCTCCAGACCGTTGCGCCCGTATCTGACTTCGTCGGCATCGTAGAGCGCGGCGGCTTCGCCAAGGAGGATCGTCGACGCCTTCTGGATCGGCGGATTGACGCATTTCGGCAAGTTGGACTCATTACGATCACGGCGCGGCGAACTGGAATCCAATGTCATGCGGGAGCATGTTACCGCGACCAATAGATGTTAAGCAAGCCATCGGCCGCGACTTCACAAGGAAATAGCGCGTATGATTATCGTGCTTATCGCCGAAGAAAACGTCGCGACCAGAGGTGAGTCGAGACGATATACCAGAGGCGGTACAAATCCGAAGTCGTACGGTCGGGGTTTTTGCTGGCGCGAAGAACAGGCGCAACGCTGCCTTCCGTGAAGAACAGGCCCGCGCACCATGGACTTTCGCGCAGGAGCCGTTCGGCCAGTTCGACGATCACCGACCAGAGTGCGGCGTCGTGACGCAAGCGCGTCACGCCCTTCGGCCGGTTTGCGAGCGCGAGCGGAAGATATCGAGCGGCCGCGTGTCGCATCGCGAGCTTGTCCCCGGCTTCACCGACTTTGAAGCGATCGGGAAGCGCCTCTGCATATTCCACGAGCTCGCGGTCGAAATAGGGAAGCGCCATCCGCGCGCCGCAGGCTGCATGATAGAGCCGCGCCTTCAATGCGATGTGCCCGTTTATCGCGCCGATATATTTTCCCATGAGGTCGCGGACCGGCGAGACGCTCTCCGAAGACGAGGCCGTGTCGCAGGCCGGCAAATCGGGCCGCTCGACGATTTCGTGAACCACCGGGTCGGTGCGGCAGATCCGCGTCGCGTCCTTGGCCACGATTTTCCGATACCCGTAAATCCCCCCGAACAGCGGGTCCGCGCCGAACCCTTCCAACAAAACCTCGATTTGCCCCGATGCCGAACCGAAGCCTTTCAATATCCCGGGAAAATGATCCCTGCCCAAGGGGGCTTCGACGATGTCCACAATCTGATGCAACAGCTCGGGGAGGTCTTCGGGCTCGACGAAGGTAACGGCGAGCTCGACGCCGAGATGGGTGGCAACCTGGCGCGCGGCGATGACCTGGGAATCGTCCTCGCCGAAGCCGAACGTATATGCCCTGATCCGCCGGCTGCCCAGCACGTCGCAGGCCCTGGCCAGCAGATAGGAAGAGTCGATGCCGCCGCTCAGTGCGACGCCGACCCGCGTTGCCGCGCCCGCGCTGCGGGCAATGCAGCGACCGAATATCTCGTCGAGCCGGTCGGCGGCGGCATCGAGAGTGGCGAGTGACGCCGCGCCAGGTTCCGCCCCCCAGGTGAAGCGGCCGACGGGTTCGACTCCGCCCGCCGTGAAGCGCAGGCAAGTGCCGGGCGCAACCGTCTCAATCCCGCGGAACAGAGAACGGCCGCGCGGAACCCAGGCGCTTGCGCGAAATGCCTCGAAGACCTCGGGATCGGGTTCGGCATCGGCACCGAGCAGCGCGAGCAGCAGCTCGCAATGGCTCGAAATCGCCCAGCCGCCGGGGGTTCGCGCGTAATTGATCGGCGTAGTGCCGGGGAAATCGCGTGCGACGAGGATCGCGTCTCCACGAATAAGCGCCGCACCGTGATGCTGCGCACCGACAAGCGCGTCGACACCGTCCGCCGCAAAGGCGCGCGCCAATTCGGCGCAATACGCGTCGTCGCCATTTTGCGGGCTCGGCGACGGGTCAGGAACCGAACCCAGCACGACGGTCAGGCGGTCCGCGGAAAGGCGCACGCAGTCGGGCGTCCCGGTCCCGCGCACGGCGACCTGGCCTTCCTTGTGCCAAGTCAGCGCCGGCCGGCCTTCCAATCCGGGCCAATCGGCTACGGGGCTGGCAGGGTCGAACACGAACTGAATAAGATATGCTGGAGCATTGTGCACGGATATTTCTCCCGTTCGTCGCCATGCCGACTCTGTGACAAGAACTTCCATCGAAAAGAGCAGAAACGGTGGCCACGGACAACGCCGCCGACATCGGCGAACGTCTTCGGCAGTGCCTCTGCGCAACTATGGCGATACGATGAAAAATCTGGATGAGACGACCAATGCGTGATCTAAATCGATCGCTGGCGGAAAAGGGAGTGAAATGGCCGATACAACCGATGAGATCATTCGCGCAATTATTGCCGGTCATGCCCGTATCGACGCCTCCAGCCTTTCCGGCGAGAGCGCGCTGACCGATCTTGGGATCGATTCCCTCGATACCATCGAGATTGTCTTCGCGATCGAGGAACGGTTTGGGATCGATCTTCCCTTTAATGCGAATGCGCCCGGTTCGACCAGCCTGGCGACCGTCGCAGATGTGACAGATCTGGTTCAGGCGAAGCTGGATGCGGGATGAGCGGCGGCGAGTTGCCATTACCGGCATCGGCGTCGTCTCGCCCGCCGGGATCGGCGTGCCCGCATTCTGGCGCGAAGTGGTGGAGGCGCGAACCGCGATTGCCGCTGTCGAGGGCATCGCGCGCGAGGGCCTTTCGCCCGGCATCGCCGCGCAGGTGCGCAATTTCTCCGCGGAAGATCATCTCGATCGCCAGAAAGCGAATGCGCTTGATCGGTTCTCCCAATTCGCAGTGATTGCCGCACGCGAGGCGCTGGCCGATTCGGGCCTCGACCTCGACCGCGCGGATCGCCGCCGCATTGCGGCGGTGATCGGGACGGGGTCGGGCGGCATGCACACCGTGGATCAGGGCTACCGGCAATTATATGCTGAGGGCGCGGCGCGGCTGCATCCGATGACCATTCCCCGCCAGATGGTTAATGCGGCGGTGAGCCAGGTCTGCATGGACCTGGGCCTGAATGGAGAGGCCTATTGCGTTTCCACGGCATGCGCGTCGGGGACGCACGCGATCGGCCAGGCATTCCGGATGATCCGCGCCGGCGATGCCGACATCGCCTTTGCGGGAGGCAGCGAATCCTGCATCACCCCCGGGGTGCTCAAGGCATGGCAAGCGCTTCGCGTGATGAGCAGCGAAGGCTGCCGCCCCTTTTCGCGCGACCGTAGCGGCATGGTGCTGGGCGAAGGCGCGGCGACGCTCATTCTCGAGTCGTTCGATCACGCCCGCAAGCGCGGCGCGCCGATCTATGCCTTGATCGAGGGTTTCGGCGCGACGGCCGACGCCGGGCACCTGACCTCCCCCAGCGCAGAAGGCGCGGCACGCGCGATACAGCTCGCGATGGCCGATGCCGGCATGCGGGAAGTCGATTATATCAACGCACATGGCACCGGAACCGCGCTAAACGACGCGAGCGAGACGCGGGCGATCCGGCTGGCGCTCGGGACCGCGGCGGAGCGCGTCATGGTCTCTTCGTCAAAGGGCGTGCTCGGCCATGCGCTCGGCGCCGCCGGCGCGCTGGAAGCCGCGGTCACGGCGCTCGCGCTCCACTGCGGCCTCGTTCCGCCGACCGCGGGATGGCGCGAAGCCGATCCCGAATGCGACCTGGACGTGGTGCCGAACATTGCGCGCGAAGTCCGGATCGCGAGCGCCCTGTCGAACTCCTTCGCGTTCGGCGGCCTCAATGCCGTATTGGCGTTCGGGCGCGCCTGACCCCGCCGCCGGTTCAGGCCGCAGCCGCGCTAGCCATGCGCTGATCGAGCAGGCACTCGGCGATCTGGACCGCGTTCAATGCTGCACCCTTGAGCAGCTGATCCCCCGCGACGAAGAGGGCAAGCGAACGCCCCGACGGATCGCCGAGATCGCTGCGGATACGGCCGACCAGCACCTCGTCGATCCCGCTTGCGTCGGACGGCATCGGAAAATAATTGGCCTCGCGATCGTCGACGATCCTGACGCCGGGCGCCGCTGCGAGAATCCGCCTCGCCTCGTCGACGGAAAGGGGCGAATCGAACTCGACCGTCAGCGCCATGCTGTGTGCGCGCAGGACCGGCACGCGCACGCAGGTGATCCCGATCGGCAGATCGGCGATATCGAGCAGGCGCCGCGCTTCGGCGATGACCTTCAACTCCTCGCCATTATAGCCACTTTCCATATCGACATCGGCATTGTGGCTGAACAGGTTGAAGGCATAGGGATGCGGCAGCACGGAAGCCTGAAACGGCCGCTCGTCGAGATAGGCGGCGGTTCCATCGCGCAATTCCTCCATCGCGGCGGCGCCCGCACCCGATGCCGACTGATAGGTTGCCGCAGCGACACGCCGAATGGGCCGCGCGCGATGAAGCGGGGCCAAGGCCATCGTCATGATCGCGGCGACGCAGTTCGGGTTGGCGATGACGCCCTTGTGCCTGGAAAGCTCCGCGCCATTCACTTCGGGCACGATCAGGGGCACGCCTGGTTCGAGCCGGAACGCCGAGGAATTGTCGATCACCACGGCGCCGGCCTTCACCGCCACGTCGACATATTTGCGGGACGTGGTGGCGCCTGCCGAGAAGAAGGCGATATCGACGCCGTCGAAGCTGCTTTCGGAAACCTCCTCGATGATCACGTCCTTGCCATCGAACCGCATGGCTTTGCCCGCGGAGCGCGCCGAGGCGAGGAGCTTGAGGCCGCCGACCGGGAAGTCGCGCTTTTCGAGGCAATCGAGGATTTCCGCGCCGACGGCGCCGCTCGCGCCAACTACCGCGATCACCAAATTTTCACTACGCATAGAATTGTCCAGACCTGTTTTGCGCGCCTGCAAGGCCGTCGTCCCGGGACGCCTGCGGCAAAAAACTGCGACGGCGCCCGGTCGCAATTCGCGGCCTCTCTAAAGGCCAGTTTGCGCGCGCGTCAACTCCGGCATCGCGCGCCGCGGTCAGGCGCGTGCGGGGCCGCCCCGCAGCGCGGCAACGCCGGATATCGCGACGAGCAAGCCCGCGACCAGATTGGGCGACCATGATGTCCCAGCGCCGAACAGGAATCCGCCAGCCGCCGCGCCGCCCGCGCCCGCAACGCTCCCGATAGCGGAGAGCGTGCCGAAGAGGCGACCGCGCTGGCTGACCGAAGCCCGCACCGAGACGAACGTCGTCGTGAGGATGTTTCCCACCGCGATGCCCGTGCATGCGATGAGGAACGAGAGGCAAAAGGCGACCGCGTGCGTGGCGAAGCCCGTCGAAATCAGCCCCGCGGCTGAAATCCCGATCGCGAGGACATAGGCCCGGCCATCGCCGAGTCGCGAGACCAGAAGCGGCGCGAGCCGCAATTGGGACCCCACGAACGTCACCGCCGCGGCGGCCATGAGCAGGCCGAGCGGGGCAGGCCCCCAGCCCAGTCTCAGATTGGCCAGCAACGGTCCGGTCGATGTGAGTGTGGTGAAGCCATAGGCAGCGGTCGCGGCAACCGCCAGGACCGTGCGCAGATCGGCGGGAATTCCAGGCGGAATAGCGTGCGTTTCGGGATCGTCGACGGGGTCCGGCGCGCGGCGCACACGCCCTGCCGCGACGGTGAGGAGCAATTGCGCGACGGCCGCCAGCACGCAGAGGATTCGCAGGATGTCGGTTCCCGGCGGCAGCGATGCCGCCAGCCCCGCCACGCACAGGGGCCCGAGCAGCGCCCCCGCCGCGGCGGCCGCGCCGAGCCTTGCGAGCAACGAGGTATGCGCCTCCGCCGGAACATCGTCGGTCAGCTGCGCCCTGAGAACCGCGGTGCGCGCCGCGCCGAGGCCGGAGGCGGCGCGGCAAAGCACGATCGCCTCGATCGATGGGACGAACGCGAGGCCGGCGTAGGAAATCGCGCCGACCGCAAGGCTGGCCTGGATGATTCGGCTGCGTGGAGCCCGATCGCTGAGCCGTCCGAGCAGGATGTTGCCAAGGAACACCGCGACGCCGTACGTGGCCGCAGCGGCTCCCACGCTCACCGCCGTCCCGCCCAGGCCGAGGATCCGGAAGGGGAGCATTGGAATGACAAATCCAAATGCGGTCGCTTCGACGAAGGCCGCGGCATACCAGATATTGCGATCGCGGGCGCTGGCCGCGCGAATTAGCTGCTCAGCCATTCTTTTTTCATGATCGGCGGAAGATCGACCGATTCGACCAAAGCGAGCCATTCGCGCGCCAGCCTGAGCGCAGGGAAATAGCCGTTTCGATCGCGGACGATCGGCAGCGCGACGGGAACGTCGAGCAACGCTTCGGTTTCGGCCACGAGCGCGCGGAGCCCGGTCTCGATCGGGACGAGGCCGTCCTGGGTTACCGGCAGACATATCTGGCGCAGCAGATCCGCGCTGCGGTCATCGAGATGTTCGAGCGGCTCGGCCGAGAGCCACCACTCGATTCCACTGCGCGGCAGCGGGCCGATGCGGTCGAAGGCGCGGATATAGGCGCAATCGACGACAATCTCCCGCGCGACATCGACCGCCAGCGCATGCTGGTTGCCGAGGATCGCGCCTTCGAAATCGTCCAGCCGCGCATGGATCCGAATGATCAGGAACGCGGCGCCGAACCCTCGCTTGGCGAGCCAGTGGCGAAGATCGGGGATGGCTTTGACCTCGGTCATCGCGCGTCTCCGCCGGCCCGGATCGACGGCCACAGCAAGTGCCGCTCGAACAAGGCCATGACCGCGCCGGGAGGCACATCGCCGACCCCGCCCGACCATGTCGGCGCATCCGGATCGAAGCGCAGGCCATGATCGCGTATCTCGGCACCATGCAGGTCATGATAGGCCAGGATCGTCGAACCTCCGGCGCTGCGCAGGCTGACGCCATCGGCGAGCCGCAGTTCGGTCACCAGGCGCGGAAGGGGGGCAAAGGGCGCGAGCAGTTCGTCGAGCAAGCCCGAAGCGCTTTCCACGAACGCTTCCGCCTCGCCCGGCGAATCGATCAGCATGCCCGCCCGCGCCCGTTCGAGCATCGCCCGCAGCGCCGGGTCGGCGGCGCGCGCGACCTTCTCGCTCACCCATTTGGGGTTCACATAATATTGTCCCTGGCTCGCGAGCCGGGCATCCGCCGCCGCGAACAACGCCATGCCGCATCGCCAGGCGGCGGTGCGAGGCTTCGCCGCATACAGCCATCGCGCCACGCTCCAGCGCCGCCATGCCTCCAGCGCCCAGAATTCGGAGATCGCCTCCGCCAGCCACGGCTCCTTGATGCCGGCGAGAAATGCTCCCGCGGCAGCATCGGCATGGAGGACGGAGCCGATCGCCAGGCGCGACAGCGTCCACAGATTCTCGTAGCGCGCGTGCAGCGCGGCGGCGCCGGGCAGATGCGAAGGCTCGACGCGATCGCGAATGTCCGCGGCGATGCGCGTGCGGCGCGGCAGCGAGATATATTCCGCATCGACGATCCGTTCGCCCTCGTGCGAAAGGATCGGGAACTTCGTCACCCGCTCCGAGGGGACGAGCACGAGCAGGTCGATGTCGCTTTTCGGATTGCCCAGCCCCGCCGCAATCGAGCCGCTTTTCAGCACGGCGTGCGGGGCGCCGAACACCGGTTCGACATGCGCGAGGAGGGCCGCAATCTCGTCGTCGGCGACTATGCTCGTCATTTCAACTGCTTCCCTTCATGATGCGGAGGCCACGATCAGGGTGGGGCGGATGCGGCCCGCGGCGATTTCCCGCTGTGCGGCGCGCAGCGTGGCCTGGATGCGCGACACTTCGGCGATCCCGAAGATCCGTTGCGAGGTGCCAAGGAACAGTTTGAGCGCGCGCTGCCGCTGGTCGAGCAGGACGAGCGCCCAATCGGTGAGGTCGCTCGTGACCGCGCGGAAGCCGGCGCGGTCGAGCTGGGCCAGCCGCTCCTCGCACGTCGCCTGGAAGAAGACGCCGGGCGGGTGGAGGGCGAGAAATGCGTCCGAAAGCGCGCCGCTGCCGGTGCGCAGGCTCACTTCCTCCATCATCACCAGCACGCCGTCGTCGCGAAGCACGTGCCGCGCCTGGAGGAGGACATCGGCCATGGATTCGAAATGCGGCGCCGAGCCACAGATGACGACACCGTCGAAGCTGGCACCGGGGAAGGGCAGCGCGCGCGCGTCGGCGCATACCACCTCTTCGCCGGAGCCGATCCGGTCGCGAATGCCTTCGGCGATACGGCAATTGCTCTCGACCAGCTCGACGCCCACCGCGCGGCAGCGCCGGCCGGCGCGCTCCAGCGTGCGGGCCAGCTGACGGATCACGCCGCCGAAGCCGCTGCCGATCTCGCACAGCGCAAGATCGGTCCTGGCCATCCTTTCGAACTGCTCGGCGACGAGCGCGCAGCCGGTCGGGCCGAAATGTCCCATCTGGTCGAAGCCCATCAGCCCATCGGCCGAACGCATTCCCGTGAGATCCTCGACGGCGTCCAGAATCGCGTCCCAGTCGGCAAAGCGCCCGAACAGGGCGCGATGATAGGCGTGCTGGGCGGTCGCCTGGCCGGTCATGCGCTGCTCCGTATCACGCGGTTCCAGTCGAACGGCCGGCGCGTCGCCATCGCGACGTTCGCCGCGCACCAAGCTTCGACCACGCGCGGAAAATATTCCGCCGGATCGGGGTCGCGGGGATCGGGTTGCGACGCGACGGGCTCCAGCGCCGAGAGATAGGGCGCGAACGTATCGACCATGTCGATTGCAAGCATCACGCTGGGGCTGGCATGGCTGGCGATGAAGTTGCGATGGAAGCGCTGATAGCGCTCGGGATCCAGGATCGAGGGAGGCGGGATGGGCTTGCAGCCATGCCGCGCGCGAAAAGCGGAGATCGTCGCATGCGCAATTGCGATCGTCCGGCCGAGCGGCAAGGCCCGCGGCCCGGCCGAGACGGTGGCGATCCGCTCGCCGCCCGCTAGCGCTTCGAGGGTGCGCGCGACCACCCAGTCCACCGGTACGAAATCGACGAGCGCGGCCGGGTCCCCGGGGACAATCGGCGCCATGCCCGCCGCAAAGAGGCGGAAGAGGGGATAGATGCCGTTATATTTCGGCATGCTGCCGTCGCGCGAGGAACCGACGATCAGCGAAGGCCTGACGACGGTCCAGTCGAGCCCGCTCTGCTTCACGCAGGCCTCGGCGCGCCATTTGCTGTATTCATAGGCGTTCGCGAACGGCGTTTCCTCGAGACCGGCCGGGCGCGCGGCCGCGAGCTTGCGCGTCGGCGGGGTCGTGAAGGCGGTCGATATATGGAGGAAGCGGGGAGGGGTTTTTGCCGCGCGCGCCGCCTCGACCAGCCTGGCCGTGGGATCGAAGTTCGCCCGCATCGCCTCGTCGAGCGGCCGTTGCCAGCCCACATCGGCAGCCGCGTGGATGACCAGCTCGGCCTCCGAGACAATGTCGCCAAGGCGCCGCATATCGGCCGTCGACAGCCGGGCGAGGTCCATGGTCACGGGCTCGGCCCGAGGGTGCTCGATCGTCGCGCCTCGCGTGACGGCAAGCAGGCGGGCGTCGGGATTGGTCCGCGCAATTTCGGCAAGGAGCACGGTTCCCAGCGCACCGGTCGCGCCGGTCAAGAGGATCGATCGCCGTCTGCGCACCGCTCGCCGCCCCCTCGTCAGCTGAGCTTGCGGTCGAGTGCTTGCAGCATGCTGATCGAATTTTCACGCAATGCCCGCTCGGCGACCGGATTCAACATCTCGGCGAGCATCGGAATGCCGATCTCGAAGTCTATTCCCAGCGTCGCCAGCGTACGGTTGCCGGGGAGCCGCTCGAGTTGCCAGGCGCCGTCGAACCGCTCAAGGTCTCCGTCAATCTGGCGGTAGGTGACGCGAAAATTCTCGTCGTCGTGATGTTCGGTCTGGGTCCAGCACAGGATGCTGCCTTTCAGCTCGACTTCCCATTCGGTGACGAGCGTCGGTCCGTTCCGGCTGATGGTGGTCAGCCGCCTGACGGGCGGCATCAGCCGCGGATAATTGGCGACGTCGCAGATTTCCTTCCAGATTGCCCCGATCGGCGAGGACAATTCCTGTCTGACCTCGATGGTCGGCATGTTACCCTCCCTATGGTTCACAATCCGAAACGCTCGCTTCGATCGCGGAGCAGAGCGCCGCATGCTCTTCCGGACGGATGAATGCCGACGGCGTGACACGGACGACATGCGGCGTGGTGAGGCACGGAGAGACCAGCACGCCGCGTGCCACGCACCCGCGCATGAACTCGCCCGCAAGCGCCGGCGTGGCGAAGACCAGGCCCAACAAAAGGCCGCGGCCCCGAACTTCCAGGAGGGCGTCGGGGTAGCGGCGGGCAATCCGCCGCAGCTCGCCGGCCAGCGCTTCGCCGGCCTCCGCGGCACGCGCTGCGACGCGCTGCTCGACGACGATGCGTAACACCGCGCGGACGGCGGCGCAGGCCAAAGGATTCCCGCCGAAGGTGGATGTGTGGATCAACGGATCGCGGGCAAAGGGCGCGAACGCAGCCTCGGTGGCGACAAGGGCGGACACGGGGATGATACCGCCGCCCAATGGCTTGCCGAGCAGCACGATATCGGCATCGATCCCGGCGGCACGATGCAGCAGGTCGAATCCGCACCGGCCCAGCCCGCACTGGATTTCGTCGCAAATCATCAGGGCGCCGACCTCGGTGCATGCCGAGCGGATGGCCCGCAGCATCTCGGCGGAAATCGGAAACGCGCCCCCTTCGCCCTGTAGGGGCTCGACGATGACGGCGGCGGGCGCCGCCTGGAGGATGCGGGCATGGGCCTCCTCCGGATCCTCGCGACCGATCTTGTGCACGTCGGGCAGCAACGGGCCCACGCCTTGCCGCAGCGCGGCGGAATCGGTCACCGACAGTGCGCCCAGGGATTTCCCGTGAAACGCATGCTCGAGATGGACGATCGTCGAACGGCCGGTGGCGAGGCGTGCCAATTTCAGCGCCGCCTCGACGGCTTCCGCGCCCCCGTTGAGCAGCATCACGCGCGACATCGGCGGGCCGGCGAAGCGAACGACCTGGTCGCAAACCTGCGCGTTGAGCTCGTTGAGAAGGATCTTGCTCGAACCGCTCAACGCGTGGAGCTGGCCGGCGATCGCATCGACGACCGCGGCGTTGGAATGACCCAGCAGGAACACCGAAAAGGATCCCGCATCGATCAGCCGCCGGCCGGTGTGGTCGCGTATCTCGCTGCCGCTCGCCGACACTTCCACGCCGTGCGCCCCCATCAACCGGGCGATCAGCACACGGCCGCTGGACTGCCGCTGGCGGACCAGCTCGGCGACCGCTTCGAAGCGGGCGTCGTTCATGACGAGGACAATCCGAGTTCGAAGGAGCGTCCAAGCAGGGCGCGTCCGGCGATCCGCTGGGACGCCAGCGTGCCGGGCGGGTGAAAGATCGCGGCCTGCGCGTCGCGAAACAGACGGGACATGACATGCTGCCCGGAAAGCGACTTGGCGCCGATCAGCGCCATGCACTTGCCGACGATACCGCGGCAGGCCTGCGCCGCGGCATCCTTGACCGCGAGCGCCGTTACCATCGCGGCATCCGCGGCATCTTCGCCGTCCAGAAGCCGCGCAAGATCGCGGATCATCGCGTCCAGCCCCAGCAATTGCGCGAGCTCGCCGCCGATTGCCACTTCCGTCGCCTCCGAGGCATAGCGGCCCGATCCGACCGCAAGCGCATCGCCCGCATCGCGCCGCACCTCGGCGAGCGCCGCGCTGGCGATGCCGGAATAGACCGCCGCGACTCCGAGGCAGAACCAGGTGAGAGAGCGTTTGAACAGCGGCGTATCGGCCGCGCCGGCCGGTCCCGAATAGAAGACCAGGCGCTTGGGCACCAGGCAATCGCGGAGCACCAGGCTGTGCGATTCGGTTGCGCGCATCGCGATCGAATCCCAGCTGGGCGTTACCGATGTGCCGTCGATGCCCGACGGAATCAACGCGATGTGAAGTTCGCGGCCCCCATCTTCGGAACTGGTTTCGAACTGCAGGCACACAAGGTCGCATCGCTGGACGAGCGAGCAGGGCGTCTTGATTCCGGTGACGGCAAACCCGTCAGGGCGGCGCTTAGCCGTGCAGCGCGAGCGCCCGACATCGCCGTTGAGTCCCGGCTCGGCAAACGCCGAGGCGACAAGCCGTTGCTGGCTGGCGACCGCTTCGAGCAGCAGCCACGAAAAATCGCGATGGAGGCGCCAATGCTCGACCATCATCGCGACCGAGAATAGATGCATGTTGAGCGCCAGCGCCAGCGCGCCATCGGCGGCCGCCAATCGCCGCAGGGCGGTGGCGGCGCACAGCGCGCTTCCCCCGCCGCCGCCGAACGATTCTGGAATAACCAGTTCCAGAAGGCCGGACTGCCGGACGATCGCAAGTCCATCCTCGCTGAGCGTGCCGTTCTCATCCGCCGCCTTCGCCGATGCCGCAATGATATCCAAGTCTTCGCTCGGGAGAAGCAGGCTATGCGGCCAGCAGGAGTTCAATGGATCAAACCCGCTGGTCATATCGGTGAAAACATATCCCCCTCATGATGGACAGCTACGCCGAAGCACTTCTTTTCCGGCGACGCGTCAGAATGTAAGCTAGAATAAGTTGTCAGGCTATCAGCCAATCCGCATGCCTAGCAATTCAAATTTTGGCGTCGATCGTCTGCACATCCGTACCGCATTTGATGACGAGTCGCCGTTCGATAATGCTCCCATAAGCTAGCCCCAAGTCAATAGGCGAGAATGATCCGGTATGTGCGCTCATGATTTTCAGAATGCGCGCGTTCCGATGGAAAAGGTGCACAACACGACTCCGGCCGTCATATTGCAAGGCATTGTAATCCATGGCATGACGAAGAGGGTATGTATTCTGCTGAGGATGAATGCACCAAGGTGCGGCATATTCTCAATGTGCATTGAATCGGTGAGTCACGATCGCGGCTCGCGCTGCGTGAAAGGCAAATCCGAAGCGATCGCAGCAGTATCGACGGGGTTCTTTGCGCGGAATTACTGGGTAGGCCGGGGATTGGGGGGATCTTGACTGCGACAGCGTTGACACTGTCCAGAATGATGGCGTCGATCCGGGGATCGAAGAATGCTGCGCTGCAAGATCTTTCGCATGCGATGACGTTGACGGGCAAGACGATCGTCGATCTCACCCGGGGTGAGTTGGACCGTCTGCCGCCCCCGATATTTATCGAAGCCGCCTCGCGGGCGCTCTTGGCGAGAACCAATGGCTATACCGATACGGCGGGATTACCGGCGCTGCGCGATCGTCTCGCGGATTTCGCCAGCGCCAAGTTCGGCATGCCCGTCCGGCGCGAGCAACTCGCGGTTACCGCGGGGGCCAAGCCGGCGCTCTATCACGCTCTCCGCGCCATTCTGGATCCCGGCGACGAAGTCATCGTGCCGACGCCCTATTGGACGACCTTCCCCGAGCAGGTGCGGTTGGCGGGCGGAATTCCGGTGTTCGTCGACCTTTCGCAAAGCGGGTACGCATTTTCCGCGGCGGCGTTCGCGTCCGCCATCAGCGACCGTACCAAGGCGATCATTCTCAATTCGCCGCACAACCCGACCGGACAATGTATTTCCGACAAGGAACTGGCGGGGCTGGTCACGCTGGCGGACCGATGCGGCGCCTATATTCTGTTCGACCAATGCTACCAGGACCTCATCTATCCGATGCACCGCGGGAGCCGGCTGGGCGAGACGCTGGGCAGCTTCGGCCATGCGGTGGTGATCGACTCCTTCTCGAAGCCTTGGGCGCTCACCGGCTGGCGTATCGGCTATGTCTGTGCCGACCCTGCGAGCATCCGTGCGATCACCGCCATTCAGACGCACACGACCTCGAATCCGAGCAGCATCGCCCAATATGCGCTGCTGAGCACGCTCGATCACGGCGGGGCGGAGGAGTATGTCGCCGCCGTGCGGCAAGATCTCGCGGACCGTTGCGTCTGGGTCGCCGAAGCGTTCGCCGGCATCGCGCTGGTTTCGGTGGCGCTGCCGCAGGCGGGCTTCTTTATCTTCGTGGACGTCAGGCGGCTTCTCGACCTTTCCCCCGGCGCGTCGATCGACGCGCTTTGCGAGGATCTGCTGCGCGAATGCGACGTGCTCGTCGTTCCCGGCACCGCGTTCGGCGAGCCTGGCGGCTTCAGGCTTTCCTTCGGCGGCAACGAAGCAGCGGTGCGCGACGGCGTCGGCCGCGTCGCCGGCTTCCTGCGGGATCTGCAATCCCGTGGCTGAAGGAGGGGGGCGCGTCTCGCCGCGCAGAGCAGTGATCCTCGCCGCGGGCATGGGATCGCGCCTGTATCCGCTCACCGCGGACCGCCCGAAGGCGATGGTGGCCATGCTGGACGAGCCCGTTCTCCATCGCAGCATTCGAAACCTGGCGCGCCGGGGCATCACGCAGATCGCGGTCGTGGTCGGTTACGAAGCCGATTTCGTCATGCGCGAGACGGGGGCGCATCTTTCGGGGGCGGACATCACCTATGTCGTGTCCCCCGAATATCACCGAACCGGTACGGCGGTCTCGCTCCTCCAGGCCGCGACCTTCATGACCGAGGACGTGCTCGTCCTCGAGGCCGACGTCCTGTTCGAGGACGACCTGCTTGAAAGGCTTCTGGAGAATAGCGCGGGGACGAGCCTGGCCGCCATCGCCGCGTTCGAGCCGCCGCTGTCCGGAACGGTTGTCACGCTGGCCGCGGGCACCCGGATCGCTTCGTTCACCCGCGGTGTTCCGGCGGGGGAAATGGCCGGCAGCTTCAAGACGGTGAATCTTTACTGGTTCACCCGCGCGTTCCTGTCCGAACGCATCGTTCCGGCACTTGAGCGATCGGCCGCGCAGGCACCAATGGCCTATGTCGAGGACGTTCTCGCCGCGCTCGTCGCGGAGGATCCGTCCGCGATGACTGGCGTGGATTGCACCGACTGCCGGTGGTTCGAGGTCGACGACCATGCCGATCTCGATCATGCGCGCCGGCTGTTCGGCCAGCCGGCGCGAGGGGATGAAGATGCTCAAATATCTCGTTGATTTCGCCAACGCGATCACCGCCGCGGGCCTGATTCTCACCATCGCGGCGCTGAATCTGATCCTGGCCGGCAATATCCCGCTCGCGATCGTGCTGCTGATGTGGGCGGTGGTGCTCGATCATATCGACGGATGGGTCGCCAGACGGTCGCGCGGTCGCGCGGTCGAATATTCCCACTTCGGCGGCGATCTCGATTCGCTCACCGATTTCGTCAGCGCCGCGGTCGCGACCTGGCTGATCGCGATGCATCTGACCGGCAATGCCCCGCTCGCGACGGTCGCGGGGTTCATGCTGATGTTCGCGGCCGCGCTCCGGGTCGCCTATTTCAATAATTTCGGTCTTCGCGATGACGGGCGCTTCTACGGGTTGCCGCTGACCTACGACGTTCCCGTTACGGGTTTCGTGCTGGTGCTCGACCGATGGCTCCCCGGCGTCGAGGCTGCAGCCATTCTGCCCTGGGCACTGGCGGTGCTGGCGGTCCTGCATCTCGTGCCGTTCGGCCCGCCGCCGGTGAAAGGCATCGGGTTCGTGATCGTCATCGCCTATGCGGCGCTGCTTTCGATCGCGATGCTGGTATGACGGGAAGGCCCGCTCCCGATCGTCGCGCTGCACGGGAGGTGCCGGCAAATGCCGCGCTGCATGCTTTCGCATCGCGCCTGGCGCCCTATCTCCGCACCCTGCTCGAAGCGGAAACCCGCCGGCGCAATTCCAGCCTGACCCTTATCGCGTCCGAATGGGCGATGGGCGGCACGATCCGGGATGCGCTCTCGAGCGTGTTCGCCGAGAAATATTTCGAGGGAACGCCTTCGAACGAATCGCTCGACCGGCTGATCGCGAGCGGGCTGATCAGCAGGGACCTGGTGCGGCTGAAGCGGCCGGGCTGGTACGCTCCGGGCTGCGATCTGTACGATGATCTGACATGGCTGGGGCAGTCGGCGGTGCTCGATCTATTCGATCCGGGCGGGAGCGCCGATTATTATGTCGATAATCGGGTGCTGTCGGGCAGCCAGGCCAATCAGGCGGTCGCGCTCACCATCATGAAGCGCACCCGCAAGAAGCAGCTGCGAATCATGTGCCTCGCTCTGGACGATGGCGGCCATCTCTCGCACGGCCTCAAGGGCAATATTGCCGGCATCCTTCATGAGATCGTGCCCTATCGGGTGCGGCCCGATACCGAACAGGTTGGGTTCGACGATCTCGCCGAACAGATCGAGGAACAGCGGCCCGACCTGTTCATCTATGGCGGATCAGCCTGCCCGCGCGATTGGGACCATGCGCGGATAATGGCGTTGGCGGCCTTGTCTCCGGACACCCATTTCCTGTTCGACGGATCGCATCCGGCGGGCCTGATCGCGGCGGGGCTGAACGCCAATCCCTTTCTTGCCGGCGTCCATTTCATCACCATGACCACCAACAAGACTCTGTGCGGACCGCGCGGCGCCTTCGCCGCCTGCCAGCCCGAATGGGCCGAGAGTCTGGCGCGCTCGGTGTTTCCCGGCCTGACCGCTGGCCCGCACGGGAATGAAATGTATGCGAAGCTCGTCGCCTATCAGAATGCCGGCTCCGCCGCGTTCCGCGACCTGATGGCACTTGTCCGTGCGAACGGCCGGACGCTGGCCGAAACGCTGATGTCGACGCACGGTATCAGGCTCGTCACGGGCGGTACCGACACGCACATGGCGTTGATCGATCTGCGGGGATACGGCGGGGACGAGCCACTTACCGGAATGCAGGCGGAAATCTGGGCCGAGGAGTGTGGAATCTATCTCAATCGAAACACGATTCCCTATGACCCGATGCCCGACCAGAACCGCACCAGCGGGCTCAGGGCCGGTGTCGGCGTCGCATCCCAGCGCGGCATGGGGGGAAACGAGATGGTCGCGGTGGCTGGAATCATCGCCTCGCTGATCCACGAGGGAGGCGACCCCGCCGTGCGCGCGCGGGTCGCACGGAGCGCGCGCGACCTGATCGAGGCCTTCCCCTTTTCGCAGGAATATGCATGAGCGAGCCGGCAGGGTCCTTGCGCCCAACCGCCGCCCGATCGCCGGCGAGGGCGTTGCGGCGTGCGCTGCGCGAAGAGCCGATCGTTCGCGCGATCGAAGCGCATAACGGCCTAACCGCGCTGATCGGCAGCAACGCGGAGGTGCGGGGTGCGCGATTCCACGCGCATTGGTCCGGCAGCCTCACCACCGCCGCGTCGAAGGGCATGCCCGACACAGGCGTCGTCACCCTGGCGCAACGGATTCAGGTGCTCGACGAAATTCGCGCGAGCTCTACGCGCCCGGTGCTCATCGACGCCGAATCCGGTGGCGATACGCCCGAGGAAATCGTCCATTTGACGCGGGCGCTGGAAGACGCGCAGGCGTCTGCGATCGTCTTCGAAGATAAGGTCGGACCGAAATTCAATTCCTTCGCCGGGGGCACCGCCAGCGATCTGGCGGACCTCGACATGGCGGTCGGGCGGATTCGCCACGCGGTTCAGGCACGACGGGGACCCGACATGCTGATCGTCGGCCGGCTCGAAGGGCTGGTGCTGGGGCTTGCCGAGGAAGAGACGGTCGTGCGCGCGCTCGCGATGCAGGCGGCAGGCGCCGACATGATCCTTCCGCATTCGAAGCGTTCGCAACCCGAGCAGATTTTGTCGTTCGCCGCCGCGTTTCGCGCCGCGGGGGGCACCTTGCCGCTTGCTGCGATCCCGACGACCTATGCCGTCGTCGACGAAGCCATGCTGCTCGACCACCAATTTTCGCTCGTCGTCTATGCAAACCAGTTACTGCGTGCCGCGTGGCAACCGATGATCGATTGCGCGCACAGGATTCTCGCCGATCGGTCGGTCGGCCCCGTCACCGAGTCACTGGCGCCCATTCGGGATATTCTTCGCATCGAGGAATTCCATGCCGCCCGGCTGGGGCACGAACCAGGCTGATCGATCGCGAACCCGCAGGGAAGCCGAGACATGGATGTTGGCCTGACAGGAAAGACCGCGCTCGTCTGCTGCGCCGCGTCGGGTCTCGGTGCGGCATGCGCCCGCCGGCTGCGCGCGGAAGGTGCCGAAGTGATCGGGATGTATCGGCCGCGCACCGATCCGCCACCGGGACCGGAAGCGACCCGATGGATCGCGTGCGACGTCACCAGCGCGGATGCGGTGCGCACAGCCGTCAGGGAGCTGCCGCGCGTCGATATTGTCGTCCATGTCCCGGTGCGCGAGGCGATGTCTTCGGTCTTCGACGCGACCGAGGCTGATTATGCCGGCGCGCTCGACCGCGGCTTCTATCCTTGCCTGGCCCTGATTCAGGAACTGCTGCCGGCGATGGCCGAGCGCGGATATGGCCGGTTCATCCAGCTTGCGGGCGCGTCGGTACTGGCGCCCTTGTGGGATCATGTGCTGTCAAATGTCGCGCGCGCGGCGGCGCTTGCTTTGTCCGGCGGCGCCGCCAGGGAAGCCGCCGCTCGCGGGGTGACGTTCAATACCATCGTTCTCGGGCTGTTCGACACGCCCGGACTGCAAAGCCTGTGGGAGGAGCGGACCGGGGGCGATCGTAAACGCCTGGAGGAGTATGTTGCGCGGCGCCTGGCCGACATACCCGGCGGAAGGATGGGCGACCCCGAGCAATGCGCGCTGCTTTGCGCACTGCTCGCCAGCCCGGCGATGGGCTATCTCAATGGTCAAAGCATCCGGCTGGATGGCGGGCGGCATCTCGGATTGTGACCGCGGATCCGGCGGCGCCTGCCGCGACGCGGACGCTTCAGCCGGGTTTGCGCGCCCATCCAGCCACGCACATGCTGCCGATTCCCGCCGCCTCCTCGGGCAGTGCGTCGAGATATTGCGCGATGGCGTCGATATCGAGATCCCCGGACTCCAGCAGGCGCTGCTCGACGGCAAGCCGCCCGGTCGTGCGTGCCGCGAGCGCAATCGCCGGGCGCAGCGAATCCGAGCGCATCAGCGGCGCCACGGCCTCGAATCCCCAATCCGAAATATCGAGCCCGGCCTCGCGGAAAATGTTCGGCAGCTGCACGCCGATCAGCGGATGCTGCATGGCGCCGGCCAGCGCCCGCGTGCTCTCACGCAGGATATGGGCATAGGCCGGCGGCAGCGGCGGCCAGCGCACCAGATGCGTACTCTCGGGGCATTTGTTCGCCTCGAGAAACGCGCAGGTGCCGCCCGGCCGGACGTTGGCCATCGCAGACCGCACCGCGGCGACCGGATCGGGCTGATAGGTGAGCACAAATCGCCCGACCGCGGCATCGAAGGGTGGGGCGTCAAGCACGGTGAAAAAGTCCCCCTGAAGGAAATCGACGTTGCCGATCCCCGCCTCCGTCGCGCGCTTTCGGGCAAATTCCACTTGTGACGCATCCCGGTCGATGCCGACGACATGGCCTTCCGGGCCCACGAGCTCGGCGGCAAGAAGCGACACGTCGCCGGCGCCGCTTCCATAATCGATCACCCGCATCCCGGCGGCGACGTTGCCGGCACATAGCAAGCGCCTGGTAATCGCCGCGAAGGTCGTTCCCTGCAGCGCGAGCCGGGAACGTTCGAGGTCCGTATTTGCGAGCGGATATTGCATGATTCAGTCCGATCGAAAGGAAGATACCGGGGATATTGAAGGGTGGGAGAGCGGCGTCAGCTATTGGCGCGCGGCGGTCCGCGATCCGGCGGCGGTCCCCCCTCCGCACCGCCGCGCGGAGACGCCAGGTCTTCGACGCCCCAGCGTTGCACCGGAACCTTTTCCGCCCGTTCGGCCATCCCGTCATAGGTCTTTATCATGGTATGGCATGCCGCGACGAGCAGCGCGGCCGGATCGACCGTGACCGCATGCGTTTCCAGCAGTTCGAGCATTTTTTCGAGATCCATATATTCGGAATGGCGCGCCAGCCGGTCGACATAGGCGGCGATCGGATTGCCATGCCCCAATGCTTCGAGCGACGCGGTCCGCAATTCCGCCAGCGCGGCCTGCGGATCGGGCAGGGTGGCCAAGCCCCGGCTTGCCGCGCAGGCATCCGCGGCGATCGCCAGCGCCGCGTCGACCGGCAGCGCTTCGCATGTCCGATACAGGCGCCTTCGTTCGTCATAGGACAGGAGCACGCCGGTCTCCCGGAGGAAGTCGATCGGCTCATCGCTCGCGTGCACGAAGTTGATAAGCGGATTGGGGGGCTCGAAGATGCCCCGCAGCGTTCGAGGGTCGCGTTGCGCCTTGAGCCCCGAACCTTTCAGCATTGCCAGACGGACCGCGACCGGAACGCGATCCGGCGCGCGCGCGCGCAGGATCAGGACCAGGCACCGCTCCTCGCCCCCCAGGCACAGCATTGCCCGCAGACGCGAGGGCGTCGCCCGGTTGAACTGATAGCGCCATAGCAAGCTCTTGCGCGCGGCGTCGAACCGGACAGCGCGGCAGAAGATCGCGTCATAACCCTGATCGATACAAAGGGATATCGCGCGTAAAACCCGCTCCGGATAAAGCATCGCCTCCGCCTTGAATACGATCAGACCGCAGTCGTGCGCATAACGATAGACGTCGCAGCGCCGGGTCAGCTCATCCCAAACCAGGCGAAACTCGGTGTCGATGGCAAAACTGGCCGGCTTGCGTTCCGATCGCGACAGGCGCGACCACTCGATCGCCGCGGTGTCCGGGGGAATTTGCGCCGGCCCTTCGGACGCCACCCATTGAGAGGGGTCGGCCGGCCGCTCGCCGATCGGTAAAACGCCTCGCGACCGCCCGTTCAGCACATCAGTTCCTCGACCGGAGCCTGGGGCCTTCCGTCGCTGTCGATAATGATGTCCTGCATCTGCAGGAGCGTTCTGTCGTCATGGATATAGAGCACGCCCAGGCAAGGCGGCCCGTGCCAGAAGCGCGTGCCGTCGTCGTTCAGGTCGCGCGCGCGCTGATGTGCCGTGTTGCGGACCGAACTTGCGGTAAGACCGTTCCAGTTCACCGCGATGTTGCGGTGGATATGCCCGAACAGCACGTGGCGCACCGGCTTGGCGCCGCGTGACAGGGCGGCGTGGAGCCATTGGGCATCCTCGGGATCGAGCCCCTTATGGTCCAGTTTCGGAACATGAACCGGAAAGGGCGGGTGGTGCATGAAGACCAGGAATTGCGACGCCGGACTCCGGTCGAGCCGATCTTCCAGCCATCGCCGCCGCTGCCGACAATAGGCTCCGGAAACATGGCCCGGGTTCATCGTGTCGAGAAGGAGCAAGGCAGTCGAGCCCAGCATCAGTTCCTGCTGGACGAAGCCGTCTCCGGCCACAGCCGGGTCGAATATCTGAATAAACACATCCCTGTCATCATGATTCCCCATGATGAATTGAACCTCCATCGTCAGTTGCCCGGTGATCTCCTTCAATCTGGAATATTGATCATGTCGGCCCTCCTGCACGAGATCCCCAAGTAGAATGCAGAGATCGGCGTCGCCGTGAAAAGCGTTGATGAAATCGACTGTCGCCTGAAGTCGTTTGGCCGGGTCGATGCCATATCTAAGTTCGCCACCGGATACGATATGGGGGTCGGACAGCAGAATGACCTTATGGAGACCCATGTCTCGACGCTCCCCGGCAGTTATCGAGCGTTATGCATGATGTGCGCGGTTGCACAAATACTCCTTTTGTTGAATTTATGCTCGCAGCCAACTGGGGGATGCTTTCGACGCGATCGAGTCGGCGGACTGCCAAATCGGCTCTGAAGCCCAGCGCGTACCCGCCTGGAGGTGACCCTGCCGGGTCTGCAGATACTGGCTGAACGCAGACAATCTGCGCCCCTCGACCGCTATTGGATCGGTGTCTCTTGCCTGGCGGCAAAGCCGCTCCACGACTTCGGCGGCATTCGCGAACGCATTCGACAGTCCGAACGAGGAAAGGGGATCCCGGGCCTCGGCGGCATCCCCCAGGATCGTCCACGTCTTTCCGCGGGCTGGAAAAGTAAGGCTCGAATGCGCCGGTCCCGTCCTCCATTCGATCTGGACGTTCGCCTGGCGTGTGGCCGTCATGAGCCTCGATCGCGCGACGGGGCAGAATTCGAGCAACCGCTCCAGCGCGTCGAGCCGGCGCGCGCAGGGCAATCCCGAAGCCGGATGGAAGAACAGATACATGACGAAATACGGCCCCGGGGTTGCGCAGGTGAACACCCAGCCGGTCCGCATTGACTCGAGGGAAGGCCTGGCGTCGCAGATGTTTGCGCCCATTCGGCACGCTAGAAAGGCGATGTGACCATATCGGCGGCGCTCCACCGCCAACGCATCCGGCAGGCGGGCGCTGCGCCCGGTTGCCACGATGAGGTGCTTGGCCGAAACCGCGTCCATGCCCTGCCGCGACTGAACCGACAGCCGCCATCCCTTCCCGGTTGGTTCGGCGGCGCGTACATTGCATTCCATGCGCAGATCCACGCCCGAACCTGTTCCGGCCTCGATCAGATCTGCATCGAACCTCGCCCGGTCCAGGCAAAGGCCGGGCGCTCCCGGACGCATGATGGAGCAGCTATGCTGAATGGGCCCGTCGTCCCAGCCGTTGACGAACCCGGGCACCGCCTGGTGCCGCGACGCCCAGTCGGCCGGGAGCAACCCCAATCGGTCGACAAGGCGACGGGCAGGAGCGGGGAGATGTTCCCCGGGCCGGAAGCCGAATGGCTTCGACCGTTCCACCAGCACGACGCGAGCGCCCCGGCGAGCGAGCATCACCGCCGCGCTGGCTCCCGCCGGACCTCCGCCGGATATTGCAAAATCGAAGGGAGCCATCGGCTTAAGGCAGCCTGCGCTCGCCTTCCATCGGCTCGCCGCCCGCACCGTCCGGCGCGAGAAACCCCAGCTCCATTACATGCTGGACCAACTCGCGATGGCTGGATACGCCCCGGTCCCAGTTGCGCCGGACGAGATTGCCATTGTCCCGGACGAGTATCTCGAGCGGCCTCTGCGCAGGCCACCAGATCGAATCGGGTCCCTGAAAACTGCACTCCCAGAAATCGGCTTGCCAGGGACATGCCATGTTGCGCGTCATGAAGCCGGCGCTCGGCAGATATTGGCGCGCACCATGCTGGAAGGGATCGCGCCGTATTCGGAACGGTGCGGCATAGAGTTCGCGATAGGTGCACATTATCCCTGCTTCGATGCCCGGAAAGAACCCGCCCCCGACGCCTTGCTCCAACGACGCCCGATCGAGGCCATCGGGAGTGACCGCGTCCACCGCCTCGGCTGCGTCGAAATCCTCGATGAAATTGCCCGCGACCCAGCTGTCGAGCATATCGCTTTGGGCGCTTGTGAACTTGAAATGCGCGACGAGGAAATCCTCGATCTGTATCATGTCGTTTCGCGTCGCCTCGCGAAGCGCGGTATTGGCCACCTTGCCCAGCGCCGCCCAATCCCGTCCGAAGGCCTCCCAGAATGCAAAATCGGACACGAACCGATATTCCGAAACGGCCTTGAGGATGGGCAGGATGTCGCTTTTGTACGATGGCGGCTGCGGCACGGACAGCCATTGATTCGAGACTGCCGCTTGATAGGCAACGTCGTACAGGGTGGCGAGCCCGCGGGTGCCCGGCGCAAAGTCGGGCGGCGCGACGATGACCCAGGCGTCGTTCACATCGACGGGCGCCGCACCGGCGAAGGTGACCGTTGCCGAGACCGGCCCGTCCGAAATATCGTCGTACCAGTGCCGGTTGTTTGCAAAATTATTCTGGCTCGGATTGGGCTCGTCGCCGATCGGTTGATTGGGTGGCACGCTATCGGAGACGCCCAGTCCGCCAAGGACGATCAGCCGTCCAAGGGCATCGGTGCGAAGTTCCCCCAGATAGACATCGGTACCCTTGAAGCGCCCCGGCGTCGTCGCTTGAACGACCCGGTTGGGCCCTGCTATCGATGAAAAAACCGGACGGATGACGAGTTGATCGTCCGGAATCCCGGGATTACGCTTCTGTGCGGCTTCGGGCATGCTCTCGCCCGCGAACCGACCCGAAGCTGCCTTCTGGTTCGCCAGCTCCACCTTCCATTCGATCGTCGCCTGTGCGCTGCTGATCTCGCGGGAGCCGATCAGCACGCCGTTGTCGTCGGTTTCGATTTCGAAGATGCGGAAGCGCGCGCCCTGCCGGCGCAGCAGCCCGTCCTGGGCGCGCACGCCCGCGATGGGAACGAGGCTGTCGTCGGCGGTGAGTTCCAGGGGTCCCAGCCCGGGAACCTCCGGTGCCAGAAACACCTCGTCACGACTTTGGCCCAGCCGCGCGATGCCGATCCCCGGATATATTCTCAATGTCGTGGGCATCGAATTCCTCCATTCCTAGGGATAACGTCTCTGATCTTCCGCTTCGATTGACGTGAGAATCTGCGACTGGACTCCCAGATCACGCAGATCTCCCAGCAGGCGCGACGCGCGAGCGTGGAGTTCAGCGAGATGCTCTTCCAGCGCGCTTGCGTCCGCGGGCGACGGGATCGCATCATCCCATCCGAAAGTCGGCCCGGCGGCGAGGGTGGCGGGGGCTCCGCCGGCGAGGGCCGGGCGCCGAACGATCTGGCCCGCAAGCCCTCTCAACGAGGATCTCATCTCGTAAAATGCCCAGCCGACGAGAAGCTGGCGACGCGCATTCTCCGCCGCATCGATGCGGCTGTAACCCAGCGCCGCTGCAAGCGAGGCCATCAGTATCTGATAACGGTTGTCGAAGAGCGCGCAGAGCGCGGCGGCAACGGCATCGGTAATCTGCGTCGCCCCGGCGACGGTCTTCAGCGTGGGATTTTCCGCGAGCGCCAGTGTCTGGTTCGGTGGCGGAAGACCCGCCTTCAGCGCATCGAGGAAGCGCTGGAAATGCGACGGCTCGGCCGAAGGGTCCTGCTCGGACAAGGATTCTCCCTGCACGGCAATGGCATGGATGGCGGCCAAGGCATCGACGCGAGAGCTTATCGTGCGGAAGACTCCGCTTCCGTAGTCCTGCCACCAGATTTCGCCTTGCTCCCCACTTTCACGCGGACCGACCTCGTCTCGCGAGGCCTGGAGCGTTTCGGCCGATGCCGCGCTCTCGTTCCCCAAGATCCCGATCTGCCATTTCGGGAAGCCATCCAGTTCGGCGAGGCTCGCCACTTCTGGCCAGGGGCCTTGCGGATGGGGTCCGTCCTGGAACAGCCAGTAAAGGCGGGCGTAGAGCGCGCCGACCCTGCGAAAGCGGCCGTCGGGATCAAGGCGGGCACGGATATCGCTTAGCCGCGCCTGATCGTCAGGCGGCAGCATGGCCAGATCGGGCATCTCGGCAAGAATGAAACGTTCCAGGGTCTGGGCTTGCGCTGCGCCGGACAAACGGAACGGAAATGGGTCGAGATCCGGGTTCGGAGAAATATCCTGACGGTCGAGATGGGGTGTGCCGCCAAGAAAGAGCAGCAAGTTCTGAACCGTGATGAAGTGCGCCATCTCCTGGATCGCCACTTCGATCAAAATGCCGCGCAGGCCGTGTTGCGGCTTTACCGAATAGGCTGCGTACAGATATTCGACCAGCAACGCGTGCTCGATTTCCGCTGCGGCTTCGAGGAGCGCCCGGGCCTCAGCGTGCGGAGTTGTCGAAGGCGCGATGGGAAGACCGGCGTTAAGGACGGCATCAACCAGCGCTTCCTGGTGAAAAACCCGCGAAGATCCGGCCAGGCCTACACTCTGCGGCAGCGTGGTCAGGAGAAGCGTTTCGAGCCTGCGTCCGAACGTCGGCGCGACTCGCCGGGGCAATGTCCAGTTGAGACGGCTCAAGGCCGTCATTGAAAGCTCGAGCGACGTAGTTGCGGTACCTTAACCGGAAACGCACCGCCCTTGTCCGCAAGCGGCACCGCAGCAATATCTGGAACTCCCCGGCGGACCCAATAGCCCAGTGCGTAATTCATAAGATCCCCCCGGATCACCGATCTTGCAGCAACAGGTAGAATGACAATTTTTCGTGCCGGGATCAATAAACATCGTTAGATATTCCGGAAGTCTCGGTATTATTCATGTAACTGCGATACGGGCAACGATGTCAGGGGGCCAGTACGCAAGGTAATAGTAGATGCGCGTCCAAACGACACCATAGTAGCTCGGTATTGACGTTATCGAGGACGAGACCCTCGCTCCGGACTCCCGGTCGTCGGAGAAGTTTCTGCACGGCATCAAGTTGCTGATGGCGAAGAATTATATCGCCAATCTCTCAGGGGCAGTTCGCAAGGTCCATGCTGGAGAAAGGCCGACAAGAATTTGGCCCCCCGCGGCGCCCACCGGCTACCGGAACGTCGTCGAACTCTTCGTTTTCGGGATCAAAACTCTACCGCAACCTACCATGAGCCTTTTGATATCCTTGTGGAAAATCTTCCAAAGGAGAGGGGCGCTGGAGGAGCCCAAAAGGGCAAATCGGCGAAAGTGCGAAATGGCAGGGGCGCACGGATTCGAACCGTGGGCCTTCGGTTTTGGAGACCGACGCTCTAACCAGCTGAGCTACGCCCCTGTGCGGACCGCGCCTGTAGCGCGGTGTTGAAAATGGGGCAAGTACGAACGCGGCCCCCTGCCGTACCGCAGCGAGCTGCGCCCCGCCCGTAACTCTGAATGGACTCTGCGAATCGTTCGAAACGCTGCATTTCCGAACTCGCTGCGGAACACCTAGTTGCCGCCGATCAGAGCGCTTCCGTCAGGCGATGACGCGCTTCGCGAATGCCGTCGCCGCGGCGAGGCCGTCCTGGGCAATGCTGTGTCCGACGCCTGGCGAAACATGGGTGTCGACCGTGATGCCGGCCGCGGTCAACGCCGTCTCGGCCAGTTCCATCGAGCGGAACGGAACGACGTCGTCTTGTGTGCCGTGGATCAGCAGCACCGGCGGGCGGCTCTGGATTTCGGCCGGGAGTCGCTCGGGTGCTATGAGCATACCCGAAATGCCGACGATGCCCGCTACGGCTTCCGGTCGGCGCAGCCCGACATGCAGCGCCATCATCGTGCCCTGGCTGAAGCCGACGAGAAGGAGGCGGCTGCTTGGCAGCCCCGCGGCTTCAAGTTCGGCCGTGATGAATTCGTCGAGCCCAGGTGCCGCGGTGGCGGCGCCGGCGGAACGCTCTGCCATGGAGAAGGTCTGAATCGGCCACCATTGATAGGCGGCGGCCATTTGCGGCAGCTGCGACGGGGCGTTGGGTGCGACGAACGCGGCACCCGGCAGCGACGGCTGGATCATGCGGGCAAGCGAGATCAGGTCTTCGCCGTTCGACCCGTAACCGTGGATTAGGATCACGAGCGCATCCGGCTTCGAGCCGGATAGAGGAGCTAGGCGGGGGCCGTCGAGCGACATGGGATTCTTTCCGGGGTGGTGGGCGCGGGTGTATCGCTCGCTACGGCTGAAATCATGCAGATACCAGCGCTCAGCTCAGATCGTGGCTGAAGGGTATCGGGGGGTTATTTCTCCGGCCTCATGCCGCCGCGCTCGCCCCGCTCTGCCGCATGACCAGCCCCCGCGCTTCGAGCACCGGCAGCGGACGGCCGAAGTAATAGCCCTGGACCTTGGTGCAGCCGAGCGCCTGGACCATCAGATGCTCGTCCTCGGTTTCCACGCCTTCCGCTGTCGTGGCCATGCCGAGACTGTCCGCCAGCGCGACGACGGCGCGGATGATGGCGATGGCTTCCTTCGTGCCCTTCGATGCGCCCTGAACGAAGCTGCGGTCGATCTTGATCGACGAGAAGCGGGTGTGCGCGAGATAGCCGAGCGACGAATAGCCGGTGCCGAAATCGTCGAGGCTGAGACGGATGCCGAGATCGAGGATCTTCTCGAGCACCTGGATCGCCACGGTGCCTTCGCGCATAAACACGCTTTCGGTGACTTCGAGTTCGAGCCGCTCGGGCGGCAGGCCCGACTGCGCCAGCGCCTGCGCGACCACGCCGACGAATGCGGGGTTGTGGAGCTGATCGGGGCTGACGTTGACCGCGACGCGGACCTGCATGTCCCAGCGCGCCGCCTCTTCGCAGGCGGTGCGCAGCACCCATTCGCCGATCGGGCCGATCAGACGGGCTTCCTCGGCGAGCGGGATAAATTTAACCGGCGAGATGTTGCCGAGCTCGGGGTGCGTCCAGCGCAGCAGCGCCTCGAAGCCGGTGAGGCCGCCGGTGCCGGCATCGACCACGGGCTGGTAATTGAGGTGCATCTCGCCATTCTCGATCGCGCTGCGCAGCGCAATTTCGAGGACGCGGCGTTCCTCGGCGGCCATGTGGAGCTGGGGCTCATAGGCGTGGAACATGCCGCCGCCGGCGTCCTTCGAGCGATAGAGCGCGAGATCGGCGGAGCGGATCAAAGTCTCGGCGGTGCGGCCGTCGCGCGGGCCGATCGCGAGGCCGATCGAGGCGCCGATGTAGAGCGTGTGCTGATCGACTTCGTACGGGTGCGAGAGATTGTCGATGATGATCTGCGCCAGCCGTTCGGTGCGCGCGGTGTCGGTCGCGTCGCGGACGACGACGGCGAATTCGTCGCCGCCGAGACGGCCGATCATCTCGTTGTCGGTCATCAGCTGCTTGAGCCGTTCGGAGACGCGGCCGAGCAGGCGATCGCCGATCGGGTGACCGAGGGTGTCGTTGACCGCCTTGAAGCGATCCAGGTCGATCATCATGAAGGCGCAACGGCTGCCCCATTTGTCGGCCTCGGCCATCGCCACCGCCAGCGTCTCGTGGATTAGCAGGCGGTTGGGCAGGCCGGTGAGCGTGTCGTAGCGCGCCATGCGGTTGATCTTGTCGGTGGTGCGCCGCGCTTCGGTGATGTCCGATCCGACGCCGCGGAAGCCGATGAACGCGCCGCGCTCGTCGTAGCGCGGGCTGGCGGACATTTCCCACCAGCGCTCTTCGTCGCTGACATAGACGGGCAGGAGCAGGTCGCGGAACGCTTCGCGGCCCTTTAGTTTCTCGGCGAGCTCGCGAAGGCCGGTGGCGAAATTGCCCTTCTCCCAGGTCGGCCCGGCGAGAATTTCGAGGAACGGGGTGCCGTTGATCGTCTTGGGATCGGCGCCGAGCGAGCGGGCGAAGCGCGGGTTGGCGCGGATCACGCGGCGTTGGCCGTCGGTTTCCCACAGCCAGTCGGCGCCATTCTCCTCGGATTCGCGGAGCAGCAGGCTGACGGTCTCGTCCCGTTCGGCGATCGCGATCTCGTTGGCGCGGATCACCACCAGCGCCTTGCCGCGCGCGAAGGTCGCCATGATCAGCAAAAAGGTGAACAGCACCACCGCCGCGGCGAGGATCGGCGAGGCGACCAGCACGAGCGTGGCGGTGATCACGCCGCCGAGGATGGTGACAAAGGTGATGGTGGCGAGCGGCAGCGCGGCCATCGCCACCGCCGATGCGGTCATCAGCAGCGACAGCACGATCCATAGCCCGAGCGCGGCATCGGCATCGACGAGATGGCCGAAGGCGAGCGGGGGGATCGACCAGACCGCGCCCAGCGCGATGCCATCGAGCACGGTATCGCGGACATCGCCGAGCGTGGCGGTGACGGCGGTGCGGTTGCGCGCGGAGAGGCGGCGGAAGGCGACCATCGCGCCGACCGCGGCGACGAGCGCCCCCCAACTGGCGAGCTGCCACAAGGGTACGCGCGGGGCGAGGATCAGGGTAATGAGCGCGGCGCCGACGACATTCGCGGCGAGCATGAACAGGGCAAGCTGGCTGCCGGCATTCATCTGCGCCGCCCGGATCGGACCCCAATCGGTGGTGTCCGCGGGTTCGTACAGGCCGAGCAATGCGCGCGCGTCGATGCGCGGCCTGGCGAATTGGGAGGTCGTCTGGCTGTTCACATCCGGGTTTTACCGGAGGGTAGGTTAGCGAGTGGTTAGGCCGGCGACCGATTCGGAGGAATTAATTTGGCGGCGAAGCGGAAGTGAGTCCCTACGCTGCAATGTCGTACGGCTTGATGTCGCCGTTGAGGTACAGGTTGCGCGCCTTGGCCCGCGAGAGCTTGCCCGAGCTGGTACGGGGCAGGGTGCGCGGCGGAACGAGTTCGATCACGCAGTTCATGCCGGTCACCGAGCGGACGCGCTCGCGGATTTCGTCGCGGAGGCGGACTCGCTCGCTTTCGTCCGAGGTGCGGCACTGGACGAGAACCGCGGGGGTTTCCTCGCCGCCGGGAGTGGTGATCGCGAAGGCGGCGATGTCGCCCTGCTTGAAGCCCGGCAATTGCTCCACAGCCCATTCGATATCCTGGGGCCAGTGGTTCTTGCCGTTGATGATGATCATGTCCTTGGCGCGGCCGACGATGTAGATGTAGCCGTCGCTGAGATAGCCCATGTCGCCGGTGTCGAGCCAGCCGTCGACCAGGCAGGCGTCGGTCGCCTCCTGATCGCGGAAATAGCCAACCATGACGCTGGGGCCGCGGCACCAGACCTTGCCGATCGCCTTGTCGGGGAGCGGTGTGCCATCTTCCTCGCGGACCTCGATCTCCATGTCGCGCGCGGCCTTGCCGCAGTTGACGATGGCGCGGAAACGCTGGGGCCGGTCGGCGCGCGAGGTGCCGCCGCCCGAGAGCTGGGTTTCCTCGACCAGCTCGACGACGATTCCTTCGCCCGGGGGCATGATCGAGACGGCCAGCGTCGCCTCGGCGAGGCCGTAGCTGGGCATGAACGACGAAGCCTTGAACCCGGCATCGGCGAAAGCATCGAGGAATGCCTGCATCACGTCGGGACGGATCATGTCGGCGCCGTTGCCGGCGATGCGCCAGCGGCTTAGGTCGAAACGGTCGGCCGCCTTGGTCTGGCTCGACATGCGGCGCGCGCAGATATCGTAGCCGAAGGTCGGCGAGTACGACATGGTCGTACCCTTGTTCCGGCTGATCAGATCGAGCCAGGCGAGCGGGCGGCGGGCGAAATCCTCGGTCTTGAGATAATCGCACGAAACCTGGTTGGCGATCAGCCCGAGCAGGCAGCCGACCAGGCCCATGTCATGGTACCAGGGCAACCAGGAGACGACACGGTCGCCGTCCTGGAGGTGCATGCCGTAGGAATGCGCCGAGAGATTGTGGAGCAGGGCGTTGTGGGTGATCGCGACGCCATGCGGGAAGCGCGTCGAGCCGCTCGAATATTGCAGATAGGCGATATCCTGCGTGTCGGCCTTCGGCAATTCCGCCTCCGGCGCGGCGCGGGTGCCGAATTCGTCCCAGGCAATGCCCTCCACACCCGAAATGCGCGCGGCCTCGGCGCACATCGCGCCGATTTCGGGCGGGTAGATCAACATCACCGGATCGCAGCTGTCGAGCTGGACGCGGAGCTGATCGATATAGGACTGCGCGCCGCCGAAGCTGGTGGGCAAGGGCAGCGGCACCGGCCAGGCGCCGGCATATACCGCGCCGAAGAACAGCGAAGCGAACTCCGCGCCGGTTTCGGCGATCAATGCGATGCGATCGTCGGGCTTCACACCGGCGGCGATCAGGCGGTGCGCCTGGTCGAGCGCATCCCTGCGCAGCTCGCTGAACGGGTAGGGGCGCACGAGATTGCCGCGCGCATCATGGAAATTGAGCCCGCGAATGCCCTGCGCCGCATAATCCAACGCGTCGCCGAGGGTAGGGAAATCGGCGAAGCGGCGCGGCAGGCTGTCGTCGTCGGTAGGCGTCGGAACCGGCGATGCCGGTGCGGCCGCTATGCCCTCGATCGATCCCGTTACGTCCAAATCCATATTCTTTCCGTGCCCTAGTTCGTTGCCGAGCCTATGTGCCCCCACACACGCATATAATCGTACGGCTCTGCTACGCACTGTCGTTCAAATTCGGTTGCCAGTGTGGCACAATCATGGCGCATGACCCGCCCCAAGCGCCCACTCACCCCGCTGGACCGCGCCGCGCTGGAGCGGCTCGCGCTGCGCTATGTCGAGCGATATGCCACCACGCGGGGCCGGCTGGCCGCTTATCTGACGCGCAAGATTCGCGAGTGCGGGTGGCAGGGGGAGCGCGCGGCGGACCCGGCGGCACTCGCCGAGAAGCTCGCCGGCCTTGGCTATATCGACGACCGCGCCTTTGCCGAATCGCGGGCGACGGCGATGGGGCGGCGGGGGATGGGCGCGCGGCGGATCGGCCAGGCCTTGTGGCATGCGGGGATCGAGGCGGAGGATGCCGAGGCGGTGGCCCCGGTGATCGCGGCGGACACCACAACCAGCGCGCTGGCCTTCGCGCGGCGGCGGCGGATCGGGCCCTATGCCCGCGAAGTGACTGATCCCAAGGGTTTGGAGCGCCAGGTGGGCGCGATGGTACGCGCAGGGCACGCGCCTGCGCTCGCCTGGAAGATCGCCCGAATGTGCCCTGGCGACAACGCTGAAGAACTACTCGGGACCGACTGATACAAAGGAGTTTCCCCGCCAAGAAACTGTGATAAAGTCATCGGCTGGGGGAGTATCTACAATGCGTGCGGATCCGCAGCTTCTATCGAGCGACTTTCCGGTCGAATCGATGGATTCAGAGGACATGGATGGCAATCTGGACTCGGAGGGGCAGGTCTGCGCCGGAGTCGTCAAATGGTTCGACGTGACGCGGGGCTTCGGCTTCATCGTCGCCGACGATGCCGAGTTTGGCGACATCCTCGTTCACTTCACGGTATTGCAGGATCACGGGCGGCGTAGCCTGCCCGAGGGCGCGCGCGTCGAATGTGTTGCGGTACGGCGGCAACGCGGATTTCAGGCGCGCGAGATCACCGCGATCGACCTGACCGAGGCGATCGAGGTGCCGCGCCCGCGCGGCGGCGACCGTGCCGACCGGCTCAAGATGGTTTCCTCCGCCGGCCCGTTCGAAGCGGTGACGGTCAAATGGTTCAATCGCCTGAAGGGCTACGGATTCCTGGTGCGCGACACCGACTCCGCCGATATATTCGTCCACATGGAGACGTTGCGCCGCGCCGAGATCGAGGAAATCGAGCCCGGCCAGCCGATGCAGGCGCGCATCGTCGATGGCGACAAGGGGCCGCTTGCCGTGGCGGTCGAAAGGACCAGCTGAGATCATGATTTCCACGCGTATTATGGCGGCGGCGCTTGCCGCCTCGGCCTTGCTGATGGGTTCGGCCTGCAGGGGCGACGCGGGTGCGAATGCCAGCACGCCGGCGGGGATGGCGCGGCTCCAACTGACGGTCACCAGCAGCAACGGGCCGCACAAGTTCAGCGTCGAGGTCGCCAAGACCGGCCAGGAGCAGGAGCGCGGGCTGATGTACCGCACCGGCATTCCGGCCGATTCGGGCATGCTGTTCGCGCCCTATCCGGCCGAGGGCGGCGGGCCCAAGGAAGCCAGCTTCTGGATGGAGAATACCCCGAGCCCGCTCGACATCATCTTCATCCGCGCCGACGGCACGATCGCCCGAATCGCCGAGAATACGGTGCCGTTCAGCCAGGACCGGATCCTTTCCGGCGAGCCGGTGACGGCGGTGCTCGAAATCAACGGCGGGCGCTCGTCCGAACTGGGCATTGCCGAGGGCGACAAGGTCAGCTGGGTCGGGCAGTGAGGCTAAAATCCTCCCCGGAACGGGGAGGGGGGCGCCGCGAAGCGGTGGTGGAGGGGGCCCTCTGAAAGCGAACCCTATGAGGAGAACCCCCTTCGTCAGCGCCGCGCGCCGGCACCTCCCCGTCCCGGGGAGGATTTTCAGAGATTGCCTCACCCCGCACCGCCACGCTAAGGGCCGATCATGGGTATCCTGAAGTCGACTTTCACCTGGTGGGAAGGCGCCACCTTCGGCACCTGGCTCGCCGCGCGCGGCAAGACCAGGATTGGCGAGGATGGCCTGGGCAACGTCTATTATGCCGGGGGCAGCGATGCCAACGGGATGACGCGCCGCTGGGTGATCTACAACGGCCAGAACGACGCGAGCCGCGTGCCGCCCGAATGGTTCAGCTGGCTGCATCACCAGATCGAGGACGCGCCCGAGAATGCGCTGCCCGCGCCGCGCGCCTGGGAAAAGCCGGCCGAGCCCAATCTGACCGGCACCCAGCTGGCCTATCGCCCGCCTGGCGCGATGGAGCAGGGCGGACACCGCGCCGCCGCCTCCGGCGATTATGAGGCCTGGACCCCCGGGGCATGATCCGCGCCGGCATGGTCGTGGCTGCCGCTCTGGCGCTGGGCGCGTGCACCGGCGGCGGCAGCGGCGGCAACAACCAGAGCATCGACGACATCGTCACCACCGATGCCGGCGGCAAGGCGCCGGCGCAGGTCGTCGCGGTGGCGGCGGACGGCAGCGCGCTGGGCGCGGCGGCGACGCCGATGAACGCGCGCATCGCGGTGCTGGGGCTGCTCAACAAGCGCAACGGCGTCTCGCGCGACGTGACGCTCAAGCCCGGCGAGGCGACGCGGATCGGCGATGTCGTGGTGCGGCTGCGCGCGTGCGACAAGACCGCGCCGTGGGAGCAGGTGCAGGATACCGGGGCGTTCGTGCAGCTCGACGTGATGCAGACCGACAAGAGCTGGCGCCGCGTCTTTTCCGGCTGGCTCTACAAGGACCGGCCCGCGGCGAACGTCGTCCAGCACCCGATCTATGACGTGTGGGTCAAGAGCTGCGCGATGACTTTCCGCGAGAGCGGGCCGGATACGGTTTCGGTCGGCGCGGGCCCGAGTGGATCTTCGGGCGGGTCTTCGGGCGAAGCGCCTTCGAGCGCGAAGAAATCGCCATCGACCGAGGGTGCGCCCGTGGCCAGCCCGGCAACCGTCTCGCCGAGCGCGCCGCCCAGCAACGCGATGTAATCGTCGCGGGCGATCTCGACCGCGCCGAGCGTGGCGAGATGGTCGGTCTGGAACTGGCAATCGAGCAGGGTAAAGCCGCCCGCCTGCAACCGCGCCACCAGCCAGGCGAAGGCGACCTTCGACGCGTCGCGGACGCGGGTGACCATCGACTCGCCGAAGAAGGCGCGGCCGAGCGCGAGGCCGTATAGCCCGCCCGCGAGCCGGTTGCCCTCCCACACCTCGATCGAATGCGCGAAGCCGCGGTGGTGGAGCTCGGTGAAGACGCGCTCGATCGGGCCGTTGATCCAGGTATCGGGGCGGTCGCTGGCGGATTCGGCGCAGAGCTGGACGATCTGCCCGAACGCCTTGTCGGCGGTGACAGTGAAGCGGTCCGATAGGATGGTTTTCTTCAGCGAGCGCGAGAGGTGGAAGCCATCGAGCGGCATTACCCCGCGCAGCTTCGGCTCGACCCAATAGACGCTGTCGGCGGTGCGGTGATCCGCCATCGGGAACACCCCCATCGCATAGGCGCGCAGCACCAGTTCGGGATCGATCTCGTGCGGCTGGGGGATATGGTGGGTCACCGCTTCGCCGCGAGCTTGCGTTCGATGGCTTGCCAGAGCGTGGCGAAGGCCACAGCGCCCGGGGTGCGGGGGGCGTAGGCGCCGACTGCCATGCGGCGCACCGCCATCGCCTCGACGTTGCTGGCCATCGGGATCACCGGCCAATCGGGGTTGGCGTCGATCGCGGCGGCGTGGAGCTTGCGGCGGCGGTCGACCATTGAATGGACCGGAAGCAGCGGCACCCTTCCGCCCTTGCGATCGAGATGCGCGGCGATTTCCGCAAAGGCGCGGGCGGAGAGCGGGGAGGGGATGACGGGGACGACGATGAGGTCGGCGGCGCGCATCACCTGCTCGCTGGTCTCGGTCAGCCCGGGCGGGCAATCGAGCAGCATCCGGTCGTACGCCTTGTCGAGCTGGCCGAGCAATTTGGCGAGGCGCTTCTTCTTGTCGAGCTCGTGGAACAGCTGATCGAGGCCGCGCAGCGAGGGGTCGGCGGCGATCAGATCGAGCCGCTCGACCGCGGTGTGCTGGACCAGTTTCCTGGGCTCGACGTCGTGGGTGAAGATCGCCTGGGCACGGTCGCGGGCCCTGCCCTGGGGCTCGAGCAGAAAGGTCGAGGCGGCCTGCGGATCCAGGTCCCACAGCAGGGTGCGGCGGGTGGAGAGAGTGGCGGCGCACCAGGCGAGATTGACTGCCAGCGTGGTCTTACCGACGCCACCCTTCAGGCTGTAGACCGCGATCGTCGCCAACTACCTGCTCCCGAATCCTGCGGCGGCAAGGTCGCATGAAAAAGGGCCGGCGGGAATGCCCGCCGGCCCTGAATGGTTGGAAGGGCGTGGCTTACGCCTTGCAGGACTTGGTCCCGAGATCGGGGGTGACCACGGTGGCCGACTTCTCCGAACCGGTGACCTTGAAGCCGCCTTCGGCGACATAGGGCTCGCCCGCGGCTTCGGCCTTGAGCATCTTCGGCGGGCCGTCCTTGACGGTGCGCAGCACGACCTGCTTCTCGCCCTTGTAGAACTCCACATACAGCAGGCTGTTGCCCGGTTGGCAGCGGAAGGTGACGCTGGCGGCGATCGCCGGCGGCAGCTCGACCGGGGCGGCGTTCTTCAGGCGCTCGGCCATCGGATCGGGCGCGCGGCCGTCGAGCACTTCGGGCTCTTTTTGTTGACATGCCGAGAGCGACAGAAGCGCGACGGCGGCGGCGGTGAGAAGGGGGAGGGTTTTCATAAGGCCTTCCGCTTTGCCCACCCAACCCATCGCGTCAAGTCTCCAGTGATATAGAATTACATTATTCTTGTGCAGCGCAGCGCGATTGTTCCAACACGGCCCAAAATTCATTCGTGAAACTCATCCAAGTCGGGAATCCGGCCGAACGCGATCTTGGTCCCGACCGCGTCGATTCGCCCGCCGCCCAGCGGTCCAACGCTGACCGCGTGGCGCCCGAACTTCTCGTTGATGCGATCCATCGCGCGGGAGAGAGCGAGGGTGCGCGTCTCGCGGGCGAGCGGATCGTCGGGGTCCAAAGCGGCGAACAGCGAGCCCTGCTCGCCCTCGACCGCTTCGATCTCGCACAAAGTGACGCCGACCATCCGCAGCCGGAACCCGCCGGTGCGGGCGCGGCCCGCATCGGCAAGGCGGGGGAACAGCGAATCCAGCGCGGTAAGGATCACGAAACTGTCCTGCGTGCAGGGCAGTTTGATCGACGCCCGCCAGTTCGACTTGTCGTCCTCGAACTTGCCATGGAGCACGAGCAGGCGGCTGCGATAGCCCTTGCGGCGCAGGCGGCTTGCCGCTTTGAGCGCGAGGCGGCGCGCGGTGAGGCGGGTCGGCTCGAGCCCGCGCTTCGACGGCGACAATACGTGGCTGTGGCCGATGGTGCGATGCTGGGTCGGCTTGTCGGGCAGGTCGACGCCGTGGAGCGCGTACCACAGCCGGTCGCCGTTGACCCCGCCCCAGGCATTGCCGGCGTCGCGCGGGCGGCGCTCGCAATATTGGCGGATGTCGAGAATGCCGTCGTGCGCGAGGCGGCGCTCCATCTTGGCGCCGATCCCGGCGATGTCGCGGAGCGACAGCGGATAGAGGCGGTGCGGGAGCTCGTCCGCGGTGAACAGCACCAGCCCGTCGGGCTTCTGCATGTCGGACGCCAATTTGGCGAGCAGGCGATTGGGGGCGATCCCGACCGAGGAAGTGAGGCATTCGCCCACGTTCGCGCGGATGCCCGCCTTGATCCGCCGCGCCAGCGCCTTCGCCGCTTCGGGGCTGTTCTCGTTATCGAGCAGGCGGCAGGCGACCTCGTCGATCGAGCAGACCATCGTCACCGGGATATGCCGCCAGACCTCGGCGATCACGGCGTCGTGATATTCGACATATTTGTCGTGCCGCGCGGGGACGACGACGATGTCGCGGCACTTCTGTTTGGCCTCCCAGATCGGCGTGCCGGTGCCGACGCCATAACGCTTGGCCTCGACCGAGGCGGCGATGGCGACGGTGGTGTCGGTATCGACCGGCGCGACGACGATCGGGCGGCCACGCAGGCTGGGGTCGAGCTGCTGCTCGACGCTGGCGAAATAGCTGTTGAGATCGAGGAACAGCCAGCGCAGCGGGCGGGGCGGGAAGGCGAGGAGGGGCTCCGCAACGACATGCAACCGCTCGGTAAGTTGACCAAGTTGACCATTGCCATCGCGCGAGTCCGGTGGGGCGAGAGGCCCGGCGGCGACATGCAACCGCTCGGTTGGTTGACCAAGTTGACCATTGCCATCGCGCGCGTCCTGCGGCGGCGCGGGCATGCGGGAAGGGCGACTCGCGGCGGGCATGATGGCGAGAACATTACACGAACATGATCATGTAGGACAGCGCGCTTGACCGGTGCCCGGCGCGGGCGGACACTCGCGTCTCGGGAGGTGCCGATGCGGACAGGATTGTTGATCGGTCTCCTGGCGCTTGCCGGGTGCGGGCGCGGCGCGGAACCCCGGCAGGACCCGGCGAACAGCACGGCGATCGATGCGATCACGGCGGAGGCGGAAACAAGGGAGGCCGCGGAACATGCGGGCCACCCCCGGCTGGCCGGCGTGGACCTGCACGAGGTGCATGCGTTCGGCGCGGATCCGCGCTGGCAGGCCGATGTGCGCGAAGGCGACCTGCTCTGGTACGACGCGTCGATGGGGAAGGACGCATCCGGCCGGCGCGGGCCGCTCGCCGCGCCGGTGCTGCGCGACGGCGAGGCGATCTACACCGTTGGCAAGGGGAAGGACGCCGTGGCCGTGCTGACCCTGACCCCGGGGGCGTGCAGCCAGAGCGGGGACGATACGCCGCTGCGGGCCGAACTCCGTTTGGGCGCGTTGGTTCGCCGCGGCTGCGCTGGCTCGCCGTGGAAGATGCGCGACGGCTGGGACTGACGGCGCTGCTTGACCCGTTCCGCGGCCAAGGCCAACGTCGCGGCAACGAGGGAGAATTTCGGATGCGCGCCGTCTTGCCGATACTGGTTCTTGGGATGCTGGCCGGTTGCGGATCGCAGGAGCCCGCCGCCAACAGCAGCAACGTCACCGTGGCCAAGCCGATCGCGGGGCCGAAGCTGGGCAGCGTGGACCTCAACCAGCCGTTGCGCGCATTCGGCACCGAGCCGTTCTGGACGCTCGACGTGGCGCCGGGAGACATGAGCTATACCGATTATGCGCTTGCCAATCCCAGGCCCGAGCCGTTCTTCCCGCATGCGCCGGTGGTGACGGGCGACAAGGCGGTGTGGACGACGAAAAATGTCGCCGACGCGCCGGTGGTCCTGACGCTGACGCGCAAGGATTGCCTGGAGGCGGGCGAGGACGACCAGACCCAGCCACTGACAGCCGAATTGCGGATCGGCGACAAGGTCCGCACCGGCTGCGCGGGGCCGAAGCCGAAGGAGGAGCCGGAGGGGGACAATGCGAGCAATGCGGTGGATGCGGATTGAGATGGGGCGTCAGGCGAGGACCAAGTCGGTCTCTGTGAAATCGTTGCCCTTAAACAGCAACGGTTCGCCGGTTTCCTTCGCCAGCGCATAGGCGAAGCAATCCCCGAAATTCAGCTTCGCGGGATGCCCGCTGCCCCGGCCAAATCGGCGGTGCGCTTCCCGCGCAAGGCGCGCATGCAGCGCCGTCGTCGGAACGATGTCCACGGAATATTCGAGCAGCCATTCGTCGAGTTGACTGGCAAACTCCCCCTCTTGGCGACCGTCTAACACGATGCCGACCTCGAGATAGTTCGAGGCCGAAATGCTCACGTGATGTGCGGCTTCGATTTTATCGAGAAAGGAATCCGCCTCCGGCTCGAAGCGCAAAATGGCGACGATTGCGGATGAATCGATGATCACTTCGGCAGGCCGGTCTCGGAATCGTAAAGCAGGGCATCGATATCGGCAGACCCGGGCATATCGGGAAAACGCCGGCGATTTTCCGCGCCGATCGCTAGCCATTTCGCTTTCAATTCACTCGCCGAGAGCTTGCGCACGCGCTGAAGGCGTTCGCGAAGCGCGGTGGTCACCGCGTCCGTTAGGCTCTCCCCGGTGGCTCCTGCCAGCTTTTCAGCAAGCTCGCGCGCTTCTGCGCTCTTGATATTCAATTGGATGCCCATCGCGTCTACCTTTTAGCATACGATTTTCTACCAACATTTAAAATTCGGGGCAAGGTGGGAGCTTGTGCGCTGCGACAGCCAGTGACATAGTCAGGCAACACACAAAGGGGCCCGATTCCATGAAGCACCGTATTCTCGCCGCCGCACTCGCCACTGCCGCCGCCGTCACCGCGCTGCCCGCATTGGCGCAGGTGCCCAAGGATCAGCTGATGGTCCCACCAGCCGATGCGCAGAAGTTCGTGATCATCTCCGCCGCGGGCCAGCACGGGGCTTCGTTCCGCTGGGTCAAGGACGGGGTGGATTACACGCGCGAGAGCCTGTTGCTGCGCGGAATGGTGTGGGAGCAGGACGAGGCGATCCGCATTGCCGCCAATGGCCAGCCCGACAGCATCACCGTGCGCGGCGTGACTCCGTCGGGCGACAGCGCCGAGACATTCTCCATCATCGACGGCAAGGCGGTGTGGAAGTCGCAGATCGACAGCGGCGGCGTCGCCTATGACGGCAAGAGCCAATATTCTACCGCGGGCGGCACCTTCGTCTCGAACGCGACCTTCGTCGAGGCGCTGTACAAGGCGCCGGGCAAGCGGATGAGCATGCTTCCCGGCGGCGAAGCGCGGCTGACCCGGATGGTCGACGTAGCCGTCGGCAGCGGCGCGACCGCCAAGACCGTTACCGTATGGGCAATCGAAGGCGTCGGGCTCGAGCCGTTTCCGGTGCTGCTGAACCAGGACGGCAGCTTCTTCGGCATCGTCTTCGTGATGGGTGTGTTGCCCGAGGCCTATACCGGCGATTTCCTCAAGCTGCAGAAGGCGCAGAACGATGCGCTGGCGGCGCGCAACCCGGCGATCTTCCAGCGCTTCGGCAAGGTATCGCCAGTGCCGGTGGCGTTCACGCACGTGAAATTGTTCGACGCCGATGGCGGCAAGTGGATCGACGACCAGACGGTGGTGGCGGACAAGGGCTTGATCGCCGCGGTGGGACCGGCGGCGCGCGTGAAGGTGCCGGCCAATGCCCGGGTGATCGACGGGCGCGGCAAGACGCTGACCCCCGGCATCTGGGATTCGCACATGCATGTGGGATCGGACGCGCAGGGCGTGATGCTGCTCTCGATGGGCGAGACCTCGCTGCGCAACCCCGGCGTCGACGTCGCGCCCGAGCTGGCGCGGCAGGCGCGGATCAAGGCAGGCGAATTGCTGTTCCCCAAGACCTATTCCTCGGTGCTGATCGACGGCAAGGGGCCGTTGCAGGCGCAGGGCGGGGTGACCGTCTCGTCGTCGGAAGAAGCGGTGGCGGCGGTGCGCAAGGCGCACGACAGCGGCTTTTCGGGCGTGAAATTCTATACCTCGATGAAGCCCGAGTGGCTGAAGGCCGGGGTCGAGGAGGCGCACCGGCTGGGGATGCATGTCCATGGGCATATCCCGGCGACTTTGCGTCCGAAGGACGTGATCGCGATCGGCTATGACGAGATCACCCATATCAACTTCGTCGCGATGCAGGCGATGCCCGATTCGGTGGTCAATGTGTCGAACGGCCTCGCGCGCTGGCAGGGTCCGGGCAAATATTTCCAGAACGTCGATATCGCCGCCGAGCCGATGCGTTCGACGATCGCGCTGATGGCGCAGAAGCATATCGCGGTCGACCCGACATTGGTGACGTTCGAGGGGCTATATGTGCCCGAGAATGGCGATATGTCGCCGGCCTATGCGCCGTTTCTGGGGACGATGCCGCCATCGACCGAGCGCGGCTTCCGCGCGGGTGGCGATGCGCCGCCGGCGGGGACGACGCGGGCGGATTACCGGGCGAGCTTCGCCAATCTGGTGCGGCTGCTCAAGGCGCTGAACGATGCCGGCGTGCCGATCGTCGCGGGGACCGATGGCGGCGGGCTGGAGATCGTCCGCGAGCTCGAATTGTATGTCCAGGCGGGGCTGACCCCGGCGCAGGCGCTGCAGGCGGCGACGATTGCCCCCGCGCGGCTGGTGGGCGCGGACAAGACCACCGGATCGATCGTGGTGGGCAAGGAGGCCGATCTGGTGCTGGTCGACGGCGATCCTTCGAAGAACGTCGGCGACATGCGGCACACCGATTGGGTGATGTCCGACGGCGCGCTGATGAACGCCGACGAACTGCGCGAGCAGGCCGGGTTCTCGGGGCGGCCTAAGTAAGCCAGTCCTTGAGCGCGGCCCAGGCGGGCAGCTTGGCGGCGAGGCCGACGGTGTGGAGCGGGCTGCTGGAGGGCAGAGCGACGGTGGCGTAGCGCGCCGCGGCCTCGCCCAGTTGGCGGATGCCGTGGCGCTGCGCGGTGGCGCCGTTGAAGGCGATCGCGCGCAGATGCGGGAGGCTGGCGGCCAGCGCCGCGATATCATGGACCTCGGCCTCGCGGATGGTCGCGTCGGTGCTGCCGGTGCGGTGGGCGCTGGCGACGGTGTCCCACAGGCCGATATGGGCTTCGAGCAGCGCGGCCAGTCGGGCTTCGTAGGCGAGGGCGGTCAGGTCGCGGCCCGCGGCGGGGGAGATCAATTGCCAGAACTGGTTCTGCGGGTGCGCGTAATAGCGTTGTTCGGCCAGCGAGCGTTCGCCCGGGAGGCTGCCGAGGACGAGGAGGCGGACGTTGGGATCGACGACCGGGGGGAAGCTGTGCTTGCGGGGAGTCACGCGGGCGTGATGTCGGTCTGCGCGAAGTCGTTGCCCTTGAAGAGCAAGGGCTCGCCCGTGGCCTTGGCGAGGGCGTAGGCGAAGCAATCGCCGAAGTTCAGGCGGGCGCCGTGTCCGGAGCCGATGCCGTATTCGCGGTAGGCGGCGTGGCCCAACTCGGCTTGGCGCACCGAGACGGGTTCGATAGCGATTCCGAATTGGGCGACCAGTTGTTCAAGCGCCGAATGATAATGTGGATTTCCGCGAACCTGCACCGCAGCTAATTCAATCCACGATCCCGCGGATATGAGCGGCGTGGTGGCGTGGGCGAGCTTGGCGATGAAATCGGGTTTCTCCGGCTCGTCCAGGAGGATCGCCATGATCGTCGAGGTATCGACGATCATATCGGCAGGCCATCCTCGTCGTACATTTCATCCATGATCTCCCTAGAGGTCTTGCCGCGCCATTCTTCAGGCAAGTTCTTTTGGAATTCCGCGACGATCGCATTGGCCGCGTCGATCTTTGCCTGGACGTCAGCCTCCTGCTTCCGTGCCTTGTCCTCCAGCGCCTCGCGAACCACGGCAGTCATGGTCTTGCCGAGCTTCGCGGCAAGACCACGCGCGAGTTCGATCGTTTCGGCGTCCTTGATATTAAGCTGCGCGCCCATTTCTATACCTCCGAGAACACATCGTATACCATGCCGCCGTGGCTTGAACAAACGCCCGCCAGCCGCTTAGATGGATGCATGGCCCGCACCATCACCCGCTATTCCGACTTCTGGCCCCATTACCTGCGCGAGCATGGCAGGCCGGCGACACGCGCGATCCATTATGTCGGGACCTTCCTGTCGCTGTGGTTTCTGCTGATCGCGGTCGGCGCGGGCGGCTGGTGGTGGCTGGCGGTGCCGCTGGCGGGCTACGGCTTTGCCTGGGCCGCGCATTTCGGGGTGGAAAGGAACCGGCCGGCGACCTTCACCTATCCGCTCTGGTCGCTGGGATCGGATTACCGGATGTTCTTCCTGTGGCTGTTCGGGCGGCTGGAGCCGCATCTGGCGCGGGCGGGGGTCGCGCGCTAACCGAATTGCAAGCAATCCCGTGCTTCTATGTGGCCTCGCAAGGGAGGCTGCGATGGCGAAGCGGGCGTTTTTCTTTCATCTCATGGTCTGGTCGCTGGTCTGCATGATCGCGGCGACGCCGGTGGGCGCGTTGTTCGGCGTGATGCTGGGTTTCGTGGTGGTGATCTTCGCGACGGTGCTGACGCTGAAAGGCGCGCTGACCTTGTTCGGCGCGATCGGCGCGCTGTTCGCGGTCGGGGCGACGATCTTCGGTATCCTCGGGTGGATCAGCGGCCTGAAGGGCGATTGGCGCGGGGCGATGGCCTATTGGTCCAGCACCGTTGCGATGACCGGGTTGCCGCTCGCGATCTGGCTGGCGAGCCATGCGCGGGCGGGGTGGTTTGCCTGACATCGGTGTTGCTATTGCTGTATTAGTCTTATAATACACTGGCCATGGGAGAAGCTTCATGGCCGAATTGACGCTGCAGGGGATTGCCAAACGCTATCGCAAGAAGGCGGTGCTTGCCGACGTCAGTCACAGCTTCGCGCCCGGGCTGACCTTGCTGGTGGGCCCCAGCGGGGCGGGGAAATCGACCCTGCTGCGGCTGATCGCGACGGCGGAGAAGCCGAGCGCGGGGACGATCTTCTGGGACGGCAACGCGCTGCCGGGCGCGCGGGGGAAGCTGCGGCGCACCTTGGGCTATGCGCCGCAAGCGGTCGATCTGCCCGAGGACCTGACCGCACGCGAATTCGCGATGCATATTGCCGCGCTCAAGGGGTTGGCGCTGGGCGCGGCGGACAAGCAGTTCGCGGCGATCACCGACGCGATCGGGCTGCACGCCGATATCAACAACCGCATCTCGACCTTTTCCGGGGGCATGCGGCGGCGGCTGATCTTTGCGCAGGCCTTGCTGGGCGATCCGCAATTGCTCGCGCTCGACGAGCCCACCGCGGAGCTCGACGGCGCGACCGCGCGCAAGCTGAGCGCGCTGATCCTCGAGCGGGCCAAGGCTGCGATCGTCATTATGACGACGCACCTCGCGGACGAACTGGCGCCTTCCGCGACGGTGCTGCGGGTCGAGGGCGGTTCTGTCACATGAGTGCGGCGATCCTGCGCTCTTCGCTCGGCACGTCGCTGGCGCGCTATTCGCGCAGCTGGGGGCTGTGGGTGCTGCTGCTGATCGCGCCGGTGGCCGCGCGCTACTGGATCGGCACCGAGCAAGACACCAGCGCGGTGATCGCGGTGCAGAATATGGCGCCGGTGATGACTTCGGCGGTGCTGGGCGTGACATTGGGGGTGGTGGTATCGACGCTGCTGCTGCCGATCGCGTTTCTCTATCTGCGCTCGAACGCGACGCGGCTGCAGCCGTGGCAGGTCGAGGAAGTCACCACCGGATCGCGGATCGCGGTCGCGCTGGGGCGGTTCGGGGCGGACGTGGCGGTGCTGGCGGGCGTGCTCGCGGCGATGACGCTGGCGGGGTGGCTGATCGCGTGGCTGGTGCTGCCGGCGGGGCAAGTCGACATCGGGTTGATCGCCCTGACGCTGTGGCTGATCGCGGGGCCGGCGCTGATGGGCGTGGCGGCGGTGCGCATTCTGTTCGATTCACTGGGCTTCACGCGCGGGCCGCTGGGGGAGGTGTTCTTCTACATCCTGTGGATGGCGTCGATCGTCGCGCCGATCGCTTCGGGGACGAAGGGCGACGGATTCGCTTATAATCTCACCGATTATCCCGGTTTCGTGCAGCCGCTGACGCACACCTTGCCCGATGGCGACACCTCGCTCTCGATTGGCTCGGCGGAGGTGGGCAGCAAGAAGATCGCGCTCGACGTGATGGCGGGGATCAACTCGCCGGGGTATATCGCTTCGCGGCTGGCCTGGGCGGGGATAGCGCTGCTGATCGCGCTGCTGGCGGGGCGGGTCTATGCGCCGCACAAGCCGAGGGTGCGCAGGATCCGCTGGAAATGGCTGCGGCGGTTGCTGTCGCCGGGTGCGCCGCGCGCGGCGAACCCTGACGCCCCGCCCGCGCGCGGATCGTGGCTGCCGGCTGTCGGCGTGCTGGTCAGCGAGATGCGGCTGATCGGACAGGGGCGGCTGTGGCTGCTGCTTGCGGCGGCGGCTGCGGCTTCGGGGCTGTTCGCCGATTTCCGCACGGTGACCAGTCCGGCGGCATTGCTGCTGCTGGCGTTCGGGCTGAGCGCGCATGCGGCGCGGTGCGAGCGGACCAAGCTCCTCGCGCTCACCGGAACCGCGCCGTTCGCGCCGATGCTGCGGCGGGTGGCGTTCGTGGTGGCGGGGACGGCCTGGACGCTGCTGATCGGGGCGCCGGCGATCGTCAAGGCGGGGCTGGCAGGCAATATGGTGCCGCTCGAGCTGTCGCTGGCGACGGGCGCGGCGGCTTCGCTGATCGCAATCGTGCTGGCGACGGTGGCGCGCTCGCCCTTCGCGCCGCGGCTGGTGTTGCTGATCCTGTGGTATGGCTATCTTTCAAGTGCGTGAGTTAGGCTTGCTTGCCGCGGGGCATATCCCGACCCTATCTAGCCCCCATGCATGTGACATCTGACACGCTCGCGCTGATCGGCAACACCCCGCTGGTGCGCCTGAAGGGACCCAGCGACGCCACCGGTTGCGAGATCTACGGCAAGTGCGAGTTCGCCAATCCGGGCGCTTCGGTGAAGGATCGCGCGGCGCTGTTCATCGTCCAGGACGCCGAGGAGCGCGGGCTGATCCAGCCGGGCGGGACCATCGTCGAAGGCACCGCGGGCAACACCGGGATCGGGCTGGCTCTGGTCGCCAATGCCAAGGGCTACAAGACGATCATCGTCATGCCCGAGACGCAGAGCCGCGAGAAGATGGACACGCTGCGCGCGCTCGGCGCCGAGCTGGTGCTGGTGCCGGCGGCGCCCTATTCGAACCCCGGCCATTTCGTGCACACCTCGCGCCGCATCGCCGAGGAGATGCCAGGCGCGATCTGGGCCAACCAGTTCGACAATATCGCCAACCGCAAGGCGCATATCCAGACCACCGCCGAAGAGATATGGGCGCAGATGGACGGCAGGATCCACGGCTTCACCTGCTCGGCGGGCACCGGCGGGACGATCGCCGGTGTGGGGCTGGGGCTGAAGGCCAAGGACGAGAAGATCTGCATCGCGCTGAGCGATCCGTTCGGCGCGGCGCTCTATAATTATTATGCGTGCGGCGAGCTTCGCGCCGAGGGCTCGTCGGTTGCCGAGGGCATCGGGCAGGGCCGGATCACCGCCAATCTCGAAGGCGCGCCGATCGACACTCAGTTCCGCATTTCGGACGCCGAAGGGATGGAGTGGGTGACGCGGCTGCTCGGCGAGGAAGGGCTGTGCCTCGGCCTGTCTTCGGGCATCAACGTTGCGGGTGCGATACGATTGGCGCGCGAGTTGGGGCCGGGCAAGCGCATCGCGACGATCCTGTGCGACACGGGATTCCGTTATCTTTCAACGCTGTACAACCGCGAATGGCTCGAGGCCAAGGGGCTGCCTGTCCCAGGGTGGCTCGCGGGGAGCTGACGGGCCGCTCGACAACGGGCTGTTAATCCGTTACATTTATGCAACAGCCATGAGCACGAAACCCCAACAGGATTCCGCCCAGTCGATGCAGCGCGTTCGCGTGGGCATGACCGGGCTGGCGATGGTGCTGGTGCTGATCGGGCTGGCGAGCGCGATCTTCACCTCGGCCAACCGCGACGGACCGGTCTCGGCGATCGGCGCGTCCAACTCCACCGTCGTCGCCAATATGACCGATGGCGGCAATGCCGTCGTCGAAAAGGGCAAGGACGAACCGCTTGCCGAACTGGGCGTGGCCCCGAGCACCGGCGCGACCGAAGAGATTAACGCGGCCGAAATCGCCAAGCGCGAAGAAGCCAAGCGCCAGGCGGCGGGGCGGAAGTAACGCTAAGCAACGCCCATCATCCCTGCGAAAGTGGGGACCCATCTCCATCAACATCCGCAAATACAACCGGCGCAATTGTTGCGCGAGAAGAAGATGGCTCCCCCCTTTCGCGGGGATGACGAAGTAGGGCGTGGCCTCTCGCTTGACGAACGCGTCGCTTCGTCCATGATCCCGGTTCCGGTGACTTGCGACGGCCGGAATTGGGGGAGGGAATCGAATGGCGAAGATCATGTTCATCCGGCATGCCGAGAAGCCGACTGCCAAGGATGCCGGCATCACGCCCAAGGGTGTGGCGGACAAGGAGGATCTGATCGTCCTCGGCTGGCAGCGCGCGGGCGCGCTCGCGCGGTTCTTTGCGCCGAACGTCGCCGCCGATATCGCGCCCGGAATCGCCACTCCCGCCTCGCTGTTCGCCGCCGCCGCGAACAAGAAGGAGGGCAGCATGCGGCCGCAGCACACGATCCTGCCGCTTTCGAAGCTGCTCGGGATCAAGACCAACGCCAGCTTCGGCAAGGGCGACGAGGCGCAACTGATCCCCGCAGTGACGGCGGCGGCACAGACTGGGGTGGTGTTGGTCGCGTGGCAGCACACCGATATTCCGGCATTCGTCCAGGCGATCGCCGGCAAAGGGGTCTGCCCGGCGAAGTGGCCGGGGCATCGTTTCGACATGGTCTGGGTGCTGGATTCGACGAGCAATGGGGGTTGGGTCTTCTCGCAAGTGCCGCAGTTGCTGCTCGACAAGGACAGCGCCGATCCGATCACGAAATAGCATCAACCACGCCAATTAAGCGGCGACTCGCAGGATTTCTGCGGTTTCCCGAGTTTTCGGGGGATTCCCCTTTTGCGAGCATCTGCTACTATCCATCGGATAATGCTCGGGAATCCGCTATGCGACGTGATTCCGGCAGTTCGGGGATTTTGCCCCACCCTGACTCGAAAATGCCGAACATCACGTCGATCCAAAGAAAAGGTGCTACCGTTAACCAAGAACAGACCATGAAATAAGCAGAACATTACCGGAAAATGGGGCTAAGTGGGGCAAAATCCCGCACTCACCCGTTGATTCCCGCCACGATCATGGTAACCAACACTGGTTAAGGGTCGGGGCACGACCAACTTCATCGTCGGATAAAAGCCGCAGCGGTTCGCGCCGTTTGCGGGACGGAGAAGGCGTGTCCGAACGCAAGGGGTGTTCGGGTGGAATTGTACGAGGGGTTTGCGCTGCAAGCGGTGGACGAGAAGGGGCGGGTCGCAATCCCCGCCGACCTTCGCGCCGCCGTCGAGCGCAACTCCGACGTTCGCTCCGTGGTCGTTGGCCGCCACCCGCACGATCCCTGCCTTTCGGTGCACGACCTGAGCTGGTCGCACGAGAAGCATCAGCGCATCGACGATCCCGCGGCTTCGCCCTTCGACGGCGACGGCGAGGCATCGCGCATCAAGCGCCGCGCGTTCGGTGCGGTCGAGCGCGCGCAGTTCGACGCCAGCGGCCGTTTCGTGATCCCGCCCTTCTTCCGCGCGAAGGCGAAGATCGGGAAGTGGGCGTTCTTCACCGCGAGCGGCGAGACCTTCGACGTCTGGGCGCCCGAAGTGCTGATGGCGAACACCGACGCCGAGAATGCGGAAATCCGCGAGATCTGCGAATTCCTCCTGCAATCGAAGGGTGTCGCGCTGTGAGCGATCCCCAGCCCCATATCCCCGTGCTGCTCGACGAAGTGATCGACGGACTCGCCATCGTGCCCGGCGAGCGCCACGTCGATGCGACCTTCGGCGCGGGCGGATATACGCAAGCAATCCTCGAGCGGGGTGCCGAGGTGGCCGCTCTCGATCGCGATCCTACCGCGATCGAGGGCGGCCTTCTCCGCTTCGCCGGCAACGAACGGCTTATCCTGATCGAAGCGCAATTCTCCGCGATGGAGAGCGAGCTCGAAGCGCGCGGCTTCGCGCCGGTCGATGGCGTGACGATGGATATCGGGGTTTCCTCGATGCAGCTCGACCAGGCCGAGCGGGGCTTCAGCTTCCAGTCAGACGGGCCGTTGGATATGCGCATGTCTGGCGAAGGCATGAGCGCGGCCGACTTCGTCAACGAGGCCGAAGAAGGCGAGATTGCCGACGTGCTCTATCAATATGGCGAGGAGCCGCGGTCGCGCCGGGTGGCGCGGGCGATCGTCGAGGCGCGTCCGCTGACTCGCACCGGCGAGTTGGCGCATGTGATCCGCAAGGCGCTGGGCCACAAGCCCCACGACAAGAAGGATCCGGCGACGCGGGCGTTCCAGGCGATCCGCATCCACGTCAACCGCGAGCTCGACGAACTGGCCGAAGGGCTGGAGGCCGCCGAGCGCGTGCTGGCGCCGGGCGGGCGGCTGGCGGTGGTGACGTTCCACAGCCTCGAGGATCGCCTCGTCAAGCGCTTCCTGCGCGAGCGTTCGGGCAGCGAGCCCGCCGGCTCGCGGCATCGTCCGATGGCGGCCGCCAAGGCCGCACCCAGTTTCGAGTCTCCCGCCAAGGCGGTTCGTGCCGGCGAGGCGGAGATTGCGCGTAATCCAAGGGCCCGTTCGGCGACGCTGCGTGTCGCGCGCCGGACGGCGGCGGCCCCGTGGAATAGTGAAGGAGTAGTGTGATGGCGGCATCGGTGTTGAAGGGTATCGGCTGGTTCCTGTGCGGCGTGATCGTGGCGCCGGCTTGCTACATCGTCACCTCGCAGGGCGCGGCGGAGCGCCAGCGCCTGCACGTGGTCGAGGGCAAGATCGCCGAGGCGCACAAGAACATCCGCGACCTCGAGACCGAATTCCAGACCCGCGCGAATTACGTGCAGGTCGGGCGCTGGAACGGCGACGTGCTGGCGCTGCAGGCCCCGGCGCCACAGCAATATCTGGCGAGCGAGGACCAGTTGGCCGACCTCGACCGCGCGGTCGCCGCCGAACCGCAGGCCGTCGCCGCGGTGGTGCCGACCGGCGCGCCCAAGGTGCAGCCGCAGCCCGCGGTCGAGACGCATGGCGTCACCGCAACCGCGCAGAACGGCAGCGGCGCGAGCAAGGTCGCGAACCGCACGGTGGCGATGCTCGACACCCGCCTGCTCAGCGCATCGACAATGGGCGACCTCGAGCGCATGGCCGCCGCAGAACGCCAGAATCTGCGTTGACCGTCCTCGTCGCACCGTCGGCGCGCGCGCGCCGTTCGGGCGGCGCCCGTCAGGCACTTGTGGCGGTGGCCCAGGTGCGGCTGATGATCCTCGCACTGATATTCGGCGCGGCGGTGCTGGCGATCGTCGGGCGGCTGGCGTTCCTGGCGTTCGCGGCGACCCCGGCGGCGGCGGCGGACCCCTCGGCCGGGCTGCCCGCGCGCGGCGATATCGTCGACCGCAACGGCGAGCCGCTGGCGCGCACGATCGAAGGCTGGTCGATCGCGCTGCATCCCAACAAGGTGATCGGCGACAAGTCCGCGCTGGCGCACCGGCTGGCTGATCTCTTCCCCGACAAGAATGCCGGCCAGTATTTCGCGTTGCTCAATGCGGGCGGCTCGTTCGCCTGGCTCAAGCGCCGGGCGCTGCCCGAGACGGTGCGCGCGGCCAATGCGCTGGGCGAGCCCGGCATCGAATTGCTGCGCGAGCCCGACCGTTTCTATCCCCAGTCCGATCTAGCGGCGCATGTGCTCGGCTATATCGGCGACAAGGGGCATGGCGTTTCGGGGATGGAGTTCGTCGACGATGCGCAGCTGACCGGCCCCGGGCGCGGCACGCCGGTGACGCTGTCGCTCGACGTGCGCGTGCAGGCGGCGCTGGAGAACGAGCTGGCGAAGTCGATGGCCGATCTGCAGGCGGCGGGCGCGGCGGGGGTGATCCTCGACGTGGCGACCGGCGAGGTGATCGCGATGGTGTCGCTGCCGAGCTTCAATCCCAACGCGATCCAGTCCGCGCCGCCGCGCAACAACGTCACCCAAAGCGTGTACGAGCTGGGCTCGACCTTCAAGCCGATCGCGGTGGCGGCGGCGATCGATTCGGGCACGATCACCTCGATGTCGCGCCGCTTCGATGCGACCAAGCCGCTCGAAGTCGGGCGCTTCAAGATCCACGATGATCCGGGCGACGAGCAGTTCCGCTGGCTCAACATCCCGGAGACTTTGATCTATTCGTCGAACATCGCCACCGCGCGGATCGCGGATGAGCTGGGCGGCGACAAATTGCAGGACATTTTCCGCCGGCTCGGGTTCGATCAGCCGCCCGGGACCGAATTGAACAGCAAATCCAAGCCTTTGTGGCCGAGTTCGTGGGGCCGCATCACGGTGATGACGGCGGCGTACGGCCACGGCATCGCGGTGACGCCGCTGCATCTCGCCAGCGCCTATGCGACCTTGGTCAATGGCGGCATCTATCGCCCTGCGACCCTGCGTAAGGTCGATCCGGCGCATGTGCCCGAGGGGCGGCGTGCGCTGCAGGAATCGACCAGCGCGCGGATGCGGCAGTTGCTGCGGATGATCGTGCTGCGCGGCACCGGGCGCAACGGCGAGGCGCCGGGCTACCGCGTCGCGGGCAAGACCGGCACCGCCGAGGCCGCGGCGGGCGGCGGGTACGACAAGCATCGTAACGTTTCGACCTTCGCGGTGGCTTTCCCGATCGATGCGCCGCGCTATGTGGTGGTCGCAATGCTCGATTCGCCCAAAGCCAATGCCAAGACGCCGCGCACCACGGCGGCATGGACCGCCGCGCCGGTGGTCAGCCGGGTGATCACGCGCACCGGTCCGTTCCTGGGGGTGCTCCCCGACAGCAAGCGCGACATCGACGTTTCCGAGCTGTTGCCGATGATCTGGAACCCCAAGGGCGCCGCCGAAACGCCGGTGAACGACCGATGAGGCTGAGCGCGCTGACCGGTGCGGGCGAGGCGGTCGTCACCGGCTTCGCCATCGATCACCGCAAGGTGGCGCCGGGCACGGTGTTCGGCGCGTTCCAGGGCACGATCGTCAACGGCGAGGACTATATCGCCGATGCGGTGAAGGCCGGGGCGATCGCGGTGGTCGCGCGGCCCGAGGCTGTGGTCGAGGGCGCGGTCCATATCGCCGGCGACAATCCGCGCGAGACGTTTGCGCATCTCGCGGCGAAATTCTTCCAGCCTTTCCCCGCGACGGTGGTCGCGGTGACGGGGACCAACGGCAAGACCTCCACCGTCGAGATGACGCGGCAATTGTGGCGGATGGCGGGGCATCACGCGGCGTCGATCGGGACGCTCGGCGTCACCACTTCCGACGATAGTGTCAGCACCGGGCTGACCACGCCCGATGTGGTGACCTTTCTCTCCAACGTCGCCGGACTGGCGCGCGAGGGCGTGACGCATGTCGCGTTCGAGGCTTCGTCGCACGGGCTGTCGCAGTACCGGAGCGAGGGACTGCACGTCGCGGCCGCCGCCTTCACCAATCTCAGCCGCGATCACCTCGATTACCATGGCGACATGGAGACCTATTTCACCGCCAAGCTGCGGCTGTTCGCCGAAGTGGTCGATCCCGAGGGCGCGGTGGTGGTGTGGGCCGACGACCCCAATTCGCCGCGGATCGAGGATCTGGCGCGGGCGCGGGGCAACAGGCTCGTCACCGTGGGCGAGCATGGCGAGACGCTGCGGCTGGCGGCGCGCGAGCCGACGCTGCTGGGGCAGAAACTCACCGTGGTGGCGGGTGACAAGAGCTGGCAGGTGACGATGCCGCTGATCGGCGCCTATCAGGCCGCCAACGCGATGACCGCCGCCGGGCTGGTGATCGCGACCGGAGGCGATGTGGGCGAGACGGTGATGAACCTCGCGCGGCTGCAGCCGGTGCGCGGGCGGCTCGAGCGCGCGGCGATCAAGGGCAACGGCGCGCCGATCTATGTCGATTATGCCCACACCCCGGATGCGATCGAGGCGGCGGGCGCTGCCCTGAAGCCGCATACCGAAGGCCGGCTGATCCTGGTGTTCGGCGCGGGCGGCGACCGCGATCCCGGCAAGCGCGAGGCGATGGGGCAGGCGGCCGCCTATTGGGGCGACGTCCGCATCGTCACCGACGATAATCCGCGCACCGAGGACCCCGCCGCGATCCGCGCCGCGATCCTGAAGGGGTGCGAGGGCGGACTCGAGATCGGCGACCGGCGTGCTGCGATCGCCGCCGCGGTCGCGATGGCCGAGCCGGGCGATATCGTGCTGATCGCCGGCAAGGGGCACGAGCAGGGGCAGATCGTCGGCGACCGGGTGTTGCCGTTCGACGATGTTTCGATTGCGCGGGAGTTCGCGGCGTGAGGGGTTCTTCTTCCTTCTTAGCCCCTCCCCTTCAGGAGTGCTGGGTGAATAGCGCCCCGCGCTATTCAGGTCAGGCCGGGGGCCTGACCGACCCAGCACTGGGTTGGGGGTGGGGCCTATCCGCGGGCAAGATGCTTGAGGCACTGCCCCACCCCAACCCCTCTCCTGAAGGGGAGGGGCTATGACTGTGAGGCTCTGGACCTCTGACGAAATCGCCACCGCCACCGGCGGTACGGCATCAACACAATTCGAAGCTTCGGGAGTCACGTTCGACTCCCGCGAGGTCGGCCCTGGCGACCTGTTCCTGGCGCTGAGCGGAGAGGTGACCGATGGGCATCGCTTTCTCGACCAGGCATTTGGCCAAGGGGCTGCGGGTGCGGTCACTCTCTCCCAGACGCCGCACCCGCATGTATTGGTTGCCGACACCATGGCAGCGCTCAACGCGCTGGGCGTGGCGGCGCGCGGGCGGATGCAGGGCAAGGTGATCGGGGTCACCGGTTCGGTCGGCAAGACCGGGACCAAGGAGGCGTTGTTCGCCGCGCTCGACCGGGCCGATCCCGGCTGCGCGCACCGATCGGTCAAGAGCTACAACAACCATACCGGCGTGCCGCTGAGCCTTACGCGAATGCCGCGTGACAGCCGGTTCGGCGTGTTCGAGATGGGGATGAACCATGCCGGCGAGCTCGCCGAGCTGACCAAATTGGTGCGCCCGCACGTCGCGATGGTGACGACGATCGCGCCCGCGCACATGGGCTTCTTCAAGGACGAAGCGGCGATCGCCGACGCCAAGAGCGAGATTTTCGCCGGGCTGGAGCCGGGCGGCACCGCGATCATTCCGTTCGACAGCCCGCACCGCGACCGGCTGATCGCCACGGCCAAGCCCCATGCGGCCCATATTGTCACGTTCGGCATCGGCGAAGGCGCCGACGTTCGCGCGATCGAGACGATGCGGACCCGCACCGGGGGAACCTTCATCACCGCACGGCTTGGGGCACGCGAGCTCAGCTTCACTTTGTCGCAGCCGGGCGCGCATTGGGTCTCGAACGCGATGGGCGTGCTGGCGGCGGTCGATGCGGCGGGCGGCGACCTCGAACTGGCCGGGCTGGCGCTGGCCGAACTGGGCGGGCTGCCCGGGCGCGGCGCGCGGCTGCTGGTGCCCGCCGGCAACGGCGAGGCGCTGGTGATCGACGAGAGCTACAACGCCAATCCCGCTTCAATGCGCGCGACGCTGGCGGTGCTGGGGCATGAGGCCGGACGCAAGCTGGCGGTGCTGGGCGAGATGCGCGAGCTCGGCGGGCATTCGGAGGCATTCCACGCCGAACTTTCTGGTCCGATCGAGGCAGCCGGTGTCGATTTCGCGATCCTTGTCGGCGAAGAGATGGCACCCCTCGCGAACGCGCTTGAGGGGCATGTCGATTTCGTCCATGTGCCCGACGCGGCGACTGCGCGCGGGCGGCTCGAGGATATGCTGGCGGCGGGCGATACGGTTCTCATCAAGGGTTCAAACGGGGTGCGTCTCTCTACGGTCGTAGCCGCGCTGGCGGAAAGGGCTCCAGCCTAATGCTCTACGTGATCGCGGACTGGCTGGGTTTCCCGGGGGTCTTCAATCTCTTCCGCTATCTCTCGTTCCGCAGCGGCGGCGCGGTGGCGACGGCGCTGGTGATCGGGCTGATCATCGGGCCGAAGTTCATCGGCTGGCTGCGCGTGCGGCAGGGCAAGGGACAGCCGATCCGCGAGGACGGTCCGCAAAGCCACCTCGCCAAGCGCGGCACGCCGACGATGGGCGGGCTGATGATCCTGACCAGCCTGATGCTGTCGCTGCTGCTGTGGATGGATTTGAGCAACCCCTATGTCTGGGCGTGCATGTTCGTGACCTTCGGGTTCGGGATGATCGGTTTCCTCGACGATTACGACAAGGTGCGCAAAGCCAGCACCGCGGGCGTATCGGGCAAGGTGCGGCTGCTCGGCGAATTCCTGATCGCGGGGCTGGCGAGCTGGATCATCATCGGGGTTTCGCACAACACCACGCTCTACGTGCCGTTCTTCAGCTGGCTGCACCCCGACATCGGCTATTTCTATATCCCGTTCGCCGCCTTCACGATCGTGGCGTTCGGCAATGCGGTGAATTTGACCGACGGGCTCGATGGCCTGGCGACGATGCCGGTGGTGATCGCGAGCATGGCGTTCATGCTGATCGCCTATCTTGCGGGCAACAAGGTGTTCGCGACCTATCTCGGCATCCCGCACGTGCCGGGGGCGGGCGATCTCGCGATCTTCTGCGGCGCTATGGTCGGCGCCGGCCTTGCGTTCCTGTGGTTCAACGCGCCGCCGGCGGCGGTGTTCATGGGCGATACCGGATCGCTGGCTTTGGGCGGGGCGCTCGGCACCATCGCGGTGGTTGCGCACCATGAGCTGGTGCTGGGGATCATCGGCGGCCTGTTCGTGATGGAGGCGCTGAGCGTCATCATCCAGGTGTTCTTCTTCAAGCGGACCGGCAAGCGCGTGTTCAAGATGGCGCCGATCCACCATCATTTCGAACAGCTCGGCTGGTCCGAGCCGACGGTGGTGATCCGCTTCTGGATCATCGCCTTCGTGCTGGCGCTCGCGGGGCTCTCGACGCTGAAGCTCAGGTGATCACGAGCAACGCCTGGCGCGGCAAACGCTATGCGGTGCTTGGATTGGCGCGCTCGGGCCTGGCGACGGTCGAGGCGCTGGTCGAGAGCGGGGCGGGCGTGGTCGCCTGGGATGCGAACCAGGATTGGCTGCGCAAGTTTCGCGAGGAAACGCGCGACGTGCCGGCGATCAAGATCGCCGACCTGCTGAACCTGAACTTGAGCGGCTACGGGGGAATCGTGGTTTCGCCCGGCGTGCCGATCAACAAGCATCCGATCACCGAGCATGCCCGCCGGGCCGGGGTGCCGCTGATCGGCGATATCGAGTTGTTCGCGCAGGCGCGGGCGAGCCTGCCGCCGCACAAGGTCGTCGGGATCACCGGCACCAACGGCAAATCGACCACTACCGCGCTGATCGACCATATCTGCCGCACCGCCGGGATACCGTCGCTCGCCGGGGGCAATATCGGGGCGCCGATCCTGTCGCACGAGCCGCTGCCGGCGGGCGGCGTCTATGTGCTCGAGCTTTCGAGCTACCAGATCGATCTGACCTTCAGCCTCGATTGCGATGTCGCGGTACTGCTCAACATCACGCCCGACCATCTCGACCGCTACGACGGGTTCGATGGCTATGCGGCGTCCAAGGCGCGGTTGTTCGCGATGCAATCCAAGGGCCATGCCGGGGTGATCGGCATCGGCGATGCGGCTTCGGCCAATATCGCCCGCGAGCTTTCGAAGAATGGCCGCAGCGAGGATCTGACCAAGATTGCGCCGGGCGTATGCATGGATCAGTCGCGCTGGCCGGCGCTGCAGGGCCCGCACAATGCGCAGAACGCGCTGGCGGCGATTGCGGTGTGCGAGGCTTTGGGGATCGATAACGCTTCGATCGACAGGGGACTGGAGAGCTTCCCCGGCCTGCCGCACCGGATGGAGCGGGTTGCGGTCAGGAACGGCGTCGCGTTCGTCAACGACAGCAAGGCGACCAATTCGGACAGCGTCGCCCCCGCACTGGCGGCGTTCGACCGCATCCACTGGATCCTCGGCGGCAAGGCCAAGACCGCCGATCTCGACGCCTGCCGCCCGGGTTTCCCCAATGTGGTCCACGCCTATACGATCGGCGAGGCGGGGGCGATGTTCGCCGAATTGCTCGCGCCCGATATGCCCGTCGAGAATAATGGGACGCTGGAGGCAGCGGTGAAGGCCGCCGCCGCCAATGCAAGGCCGGGTGAGACGGTGTTGCTTTCGCCCGCCTGCGCTTCGTTCGACCAGTTCCGCGATTACGAGGATCGCGGCGATGCCTTCCGCGCGGCGGTGGCGGCGCTGTGAGCGACGTTGCCGAAGATCTGGATGCGCCCGAGGGAGCCGAAGCACGCGGCGTCCGCCGCCGCACGGGCAACCAGCTTGGCCGCGCCAACCAGACCCGCACCGGCATGTGGTTCTGGGAAGTCGACCGTGTACTGATCCTGCTCACCTTCCTGCTGATCGCGATCGGGCTGGTCGCGGTCGCCGCCGCTTCGCCCGCCACCGCGCGGCGCTATTCGGAAGGCACGCATCAGGTGCCGGCGATGTATTATTTCTGGCGCCAATTGGGTTGGGTCGGCGTCTCGGTGCCGGTGATGATCCTGGTTTCGATGCTGCCGGTCACGCTGGCGCGCCGGCTGTCGCTGGCGGGGGCGGGGGTGTTCCTCGTGCTGCTGGTGCTGGTGCCCTTCATCGGCGGCGAAGTGAATGGCGCGCGGCGCTGGATCAATTTCGGCGTGTCCGATCTCCAGCCTTCGGAGTTTTTGAAGCCGCTCTTCATCGTCTCGACCGCTTGGATATTGTCGTTCCGCGCGCGCGACGCCGAATTGCCGATGACACTGATGCTGGCGGTCACCGGCGGGATCACCGCACTGGTCGCGGTGCTGCTGATGATGCAGCCCGATTTCGGGCAGACGATGGTGTTCGGATCGGTGTGGATCATCCTGCTGATGATCTCGGGCATCTCGCCGGTGATGATCGCCTCGCTGATGGGCACCGCGGTGGCGGGGGTGATTTCGGCCTATATCTTCTACAGCACCGCGCGCATCCGCATCGACAGCTTCCTGTTCCCCGACAAGGAAAAGGCGCTGGCCGAGCATTACCAGACCGACATGGCCGAGAAGACGCTGACCTCCGGGGGTCTGTTCGGCACCGGCCCGGGCAGCGGACAGGTGAAGTTCAAGCTGCCCGAGGCGCATACCGACTATATCTTCTCGGTGATCGGCGAGGAATTTGGGCTGATCGCCTGCGCGGTGATCGCCATCCTCTACGTCGCGATCATCATCCGGGTGTTCCTGAAATTGCTCGACGAGGAGGATGCGTTCAAGCTGCTGGCGGCCGCCGGGCTCGCGGCGCAATTCGGGGTGCAGGCGATCATCAACATGGCGGTGAACACCGGATTGGCGCCTTCGAAGGGCATGACCTTGCCGTTCATCAGCTATGGCGGATCGTCGATGATAGCGCTCTCGATCGGGATGGGGTTGCTGCTCGCCTTCACGCGCCGAAACCCGTATCTCAAGCGCTCACCCTATACCGTCCGGTGGAGCGGCACATGACCGAATCGCGTACTTACGTTCTCGCAGCCGGCGGCACCGGCGGGCATATGGTGCCCGCGGCCGCGCTGGGCGAGGAATTGGCGCGGCGCGGGCATCATGTCGCGCTGGTCAGCGACGATCGCGGCGTGCGCTTCCCCGGGCTGTTCGAGGATGTCGAGACCCACGTGCTGCCGGCCGGACGGCTGGGGGGCGGAGCGCTCGGTTTGATCAAGGCGGCGAGCAAGATGCTGGCGGGGCGCTCGATGGCGCTCAGGCTCTACAAGAATTTGCAGCCGAGCTGCGTGATCGGCTTCGGCGGCTATCCGGCGCTGCCGGCGCTGCTGGCGGCGTTCCGGCGCGGCATTCCGACCATCGTGCACGAGCAGAACGCCGTGCTGGGCCGCGTGAATCGCTATGTCGGCAACAAGGTCGATGCGATCGCCACCTCCTATGCCGACGTCGAGCGGCTCAAGGATGGGTGGAAGGCCAAGACGCACCTCGTCGGCAATCCGGTGCGCGATGCCGTGCTGGCGCTGCGCAACCGGCCGTATCCGATGCTCGAGGAAGACGGGATCTTCCGCGTGCTGGTGACCGGGGGGAGCCAGGGGGCCTCGATCCTGAGCCAGGTGGTGCCCGATGGGCTCGCGCTGCTGCCGGTGCATTTCCGCCGGCGGCTGCAGGTGACGCATCAGGCGCGGGTGGAGGATATCGAAACGGTGCGCGCGAAGTATCTGGCGCACGGCATTCCAGCCGAGATCGCCACCTATCTGCCCGATCTGCCCGAGCATCTCGCCTGGTCGCATATCGTCATCGCGCGCGCGGGCGCCTCGACCATTTCCGAGCTGACCGCGGCGGGGCGTCCGGCGATCCTGGTGCCGCTGCCCAGCGCGACCGACGATCACCAGACCGCCAACGCCAAAGAGATCACGCTGGCGGGGGGCGCGCGGACGATCAACCAGCGCGCGTTCAACGCGCCCGAACTGGCCAAGCAGATCCAGAAGCTCGGGCTCGACCCGATCGCGCTGGAGAATGCGGCGTCGCGGGCGAAGAGTTGCGGGCGGCCCAATGCGGCGCGCGACCTCGCCGATCTGGTCGAATCGATCCACGCGCCCACCGCGCCGATCGGCATCCGCCGCGCGGCGATGCAGTCCGGCAATCAGGCAGCCTTCGCATGAGGGGCGTCGCAACCGATATCGGCACGATCCATTTCGTCGGCATCGGCGGAATCGGCATGTCGGGCATCGCCGAGGTGATGAAGAATCTCGGCTATGCGGTGCAGGGCTCCGACGTGGCCGAAGGCTATGTGATCGAAGGGTTGCGCAAGCGCGGGATCGAAGTGTTCATCGGCCATGACGCCGCCAATCTGGGCGATGCGGCGGTGGTGGTCACCTCGACCGCGGTCAAGCGCGGCAATCCCGAGGTCGAGGCCGCATACGAGCGCCGTATCCCGGTGGTGCGCCGCGCCGAGATGCTCGCCGAGCTGATGCGGCTCAAATCCACCGTCGCGGTGGCGGGGACGCACGGCAAGACCACGACGACCTCGATGATCGCAGCCCTGCTCGATGCCGGCGGGGTCGACCCGACCGTGATCAACGGCGGCATCATCAACCAGTATGGCTCGAACGCGCGGCTCGGCGACAGCGAGTGGATGGTGGTCGAGGCCGACGAGAGCGACGGCAGCTTCCTGCGGCTCGACGGCACCATCGCGGTAGTGACCAACATCGATCCCGAGCATCTCGATCATTACGGCAGCTTCGAGAAGGTGAAGGACTGTTTCGTCGAGTTCGTCGAGAACGTGCCCTTCTATGGCGCGGCCTTGCTGTGCCTCGACCACCCAGAGGTGCAGGCGATCATCCCGCGCGTCCGCGACCGGCGGATCGTGACCTATGGCTTTGCTGCCAGCGCCGACGTGCGTGGCGTCAACGTCACCCCGCATGGCGGCGGCAACCGGTTCGAGGCGATCATTCGCCAGCGCGACGGGTCGGTTCGCTCGATCGAGGGGATCGAATTGCCGATGCCGGGGCGGCACAATGTGCAGAACGCGCTCGCCGCGGTCGGCGTGGCGCTCGAGCTGGGGATCGACGATGCGACGATCCAGCGCGGCTTCGCCCGGTTCGAAGGCGTGAAGCGGCGCTTCACCAAGGTCGGCGAGACCGGCGGTGTGACGATCATCGACGATTACGGCCATCATCCGGTGGAGATCCGCGCGGTGCTGTCGGCCGCGCGCGAGAGCGCCGAGGGCAGGGTGATCGCGGTGATGCAGCCGCACCGTTACTCGCGGCTCGGCAATCTGATGGACGACTTCGCGCAGGCGTTCAACGACGCCGACATGGTGTTCGTGACGCCGGTCTATGCGGCGGGCGAGGCGCCGGTGGACGGCGTGTCGAGCGAGGCTTTGGTCGAGGGCGTCAAGCGGCGCGGGCATCGGGCGGCGACCACGGTGGCGGATGCGGCCGGGCTGGCGAGCGCGCTCGCCGAGACGGTGCAGCGGGGCGATATGGTGGTGTGCCTGGGCGCGGGCGATATCACGAAATGGGCGGCGGGGCTGGCCGATGCGATCGAGGCTGCGCGGGCGTGAGCACCTGCTACGCCATGCCCCCGGTTCGCGGGAGATTGACTCATGGGGCCGCGCTTGCGCCCTTGGTGTGGTTCAAGAGCGGTGGCGCGGCGGAATGGCTGTTCGAGCCTGCCGATGCGGACGATCTCGCCAACTTGCTGTTCGCGCTCGATCCTTCGGTGCCGGTGATGGGGCTGGGGCTGGGATCGAACATGATCGTGCGCGATGGCGGCGTTCCGGGCGTGGTGGTTCGGTTGGGCAAGGCGTTCGCCACGGTGGAAACCGATGGGCTGACGCTGACCTGCGGCGGTGGCGCGAGCGGCATCCTGGTTTCGTCGAAGGCGCGTGATGCCGGGATTGCCGGGGTGGAGTTTTTGCGCTCGATCCCTGGGACGGTCGGCGGCTTCGTGCGGATGAATGGGGGCGCGTACGGGCGCGAGACCAAGGACATATTGATCGACTGCGACGTCGTGCTGCGCTCGGGCGACCGCCGCACGCTGGCGCTGGCCGATCTCGGTTACACCTATCGCCATAGCGAACTGCCCGCGGGCGCGATCGTGGTCGGCGCGACCTTTCGTGGCGTTTCCGGCGAACAAGCCGCGATACAGGCCGAGATGGACCGCATCGCCGCGTCGCGGGAGGCCTCACAGCCGTTGCGTTCGAAGACCGGCGGATCGACCTTCAAGAATCCCGCGGGCCACAAGGCCTGGGCGTTGATCGACGAGGCCGGCTGCCGCGGCCTGCGCAAGGGCGACGCGCAGGTTAGCGAGAAGCATACCAATTTTCTGCTCAACCTCGGTGAGGCGTCGAGCGCCGATATCGAGGCGCTGGGCGAGGAAGTGCGGACCAGGGTGAAGGCGCATTCGGGCGTTGAACTGGAATGGGAGATTCAACGCGTGGGGGTTGTGAAGTAATGGTTGCCGACTTTCTTTTCCTCCCTCGCGAAGCGGGGGAGGTGGCAGCGAAGCTGACGGAGGGGGTCTCTCCGCGAGCGACGTTCTTGCGGCTACGCCCCCTCCGTCACGCTGCGCGTGCCACCTCCCCGGCTTCGCGATGGAGGAATAAGTGGTGACCCCCCTCCACGTCGCCGTCCTGATGGGCGGCTGGTCCGCCGAGCGCGAGGTTTCGCTGATGTCGGGCAACGGCGTGGCCGATGCGCTGGAATCGCTCGGCCACAAGGTCACGCGGATCGATATGGACCGCGACGTCGCGGTGAAGCTCGCCGAAGTGAAGCCCGATGTCGTGTTCAACGCGCTGCATGGCACGCCGGGCGAGGACGGCACCGTGCAGGGCATGCTCGATCTGATGGGGCTGCCGTATACGCATTCCGGCCTCGTCACCTCGGTGATCGCTATCGACAAGCAGCTGACCAAGCAGGCTTTGGTGCCGCACGGCATCCCGATGCCGGGCGGTCGGATGGTCCGCACCGAGGAATTGTACCAGCACGACCCGCTGCCGCGTCCTTATGTGTTGAAGCCCGTCAACGAAGGCTCGTCGGTCGGCGTGGCGATCGTCACGGTCGAGGGCAATTACGGTAACCCGATCAGCGCGGAGGCGCGCGGCCCGTGGCAGGAGTTCGATGAATTGCTCGCCGAGCCCTTCATCCGCGGGCGCGAGCTAACCGTCGCCGTGCTGGGCGACAAGCCGCTGGGCGTGACCGAGCTCAAGCCCAAGAGCGGCTTCTACGACTATGATGCGAAATACACCGACGGGCTGACCGAGCATGTCTGCCCCGCCGACATTCCCGACGACATCGCCGATGCCTGCAAGCGGATCGCGTGTGAATCGCACCGGCTGCTCGGCTGCAAGGGCGCATCGCGCTCGGACTTCCGCTGGGACGACAGCCAGGGCGCCGACGGGCTGTTCCTGCTCGAGGTCAACACCCAGCCGGGCATGACGCCGCTAAGTCTTGTTCCGGAGCAGGCGAAGCATATCGGGATGAGCTATGCCGCGCTGGTGCAGGAAATCGTCGACGAAGCGATGGCGAGGAAGCAGGCGGGGTGACCAAGCGCGCCGCCCGTAAACCCGCGACCCGTCGTGCCGCACCTGCGGGTCCGCGCAAGCGGACGCAGCAGCAGCGCCGCAAGAAGCCGGGGCTGATCGACCAATTGGTCGCGGCGCTGGGCATCAGCGAGGCGACGCTGCGCAAGGCGGCGGCGTGGATCATCGTCGCATTGGTCGCGGCGTCGACGTTCGGCGTGGCAAGCTGGTTCGGGCTGCCGGCGCAGGCGGGCGTGGCGGTATCCGAAGTGATCGGCGAGGCGGGTTTCCGCGTCGACAAGGTCGACATCACCGGGCTCAAGCAGATGGACCGGATGACGGTCTATGCCCAGGCGCTCGACCAGCAATCGCGGGCGATGCCTTTGGTCGATCTGGCCGGGGTGCGCGAGCGGTTGCTCAAATATCCGTGGATCGAGGACGCGCGGGTTTCGCGGCGGCTGCCCAACACGCTTTCGATCCATATCGTCGAGCGTCAGCCCGCCGCGGTGTGGCAGCGCAACGGACGGCTGGTGCTGGTCGACGGCAAGGGCGTCGAGCTCGAGCCCGTCTCGCGCGAGGCGATGCCCGATCTGCCGCTGCTGATCGGTGACGGCGCCAATATGCACGAGGCCGAGCGCCGCCAGTTGATGGACTCCGCGCCGCGGCTCAAGCCTTTGGTCAAGGCCGCGACCTGGGTGGGTAACCGGCGCTGGGACCTGGTGTTCGACACCGGCGAACGGCTGTTGCTGCCCGAGGGCGATCAGGCCGCGGCGGATGCCCTGGTCCAGTTCGCCGAGATGGACCGCACCCAGCGGCTGCTCGGCAAGAATTATCAGCGGTTCGACATGCGGGTCGACGGGCAATTGGTCTTGCGCAGGGCGGCGCAGGAGCCGACGGTGGCGCCGCCGGTGACGGAAACGGACGCGGTCAGTAATCAGGGGCAGGAGTAACAGGGCATGGCAAAGGCGGCACCGGAAGGTCTGATCACCGCGCTCGATGTCGGATCTTCGAAGGTATCTGCGTTGATCGCGCAGCGCACCGACGACGGGCAATTGGTGGTGCTCGGCACCGGCCAGCGCGAAAGCCGGGGGGTCAAGCGCGGCTATGTCCACGATATGCATGCCACCGAGCTGGCGATCCGCGAGGCGGTGGAGCAGGCCGAACGCATCGCCGGGCAGAATATCGAGGATGTCTGGGTCAGCTTCTCGGCGGGCGGATTGGTGTCCGACGTGGTCAAGCTCGAGGCCGATCTGGGCGGGCACCGTGTCGAGCAGGCCGATATCGACGAATTGCTCAAGGCGGGCCGCGACGCGCTCAATCCGGCGGGGCGGATGGTGCTGCATGCGCACCCGACCTGCTACACGCTCGATGGCCTCGCGGGCGTGAAGAAGCCGATCGGGCTGCATGCCGATCGGCTGGGCGTCGACATTCACGTGGTGGCGACCGAGGGTTCGCCGGTGCGCAATCTCGATCTGTGCGTCCGTTCGGCGCATCTGGAGGTGCGCTCGATCATCGCCGCGCCGGTCGCGACCGGGCTTGCCTGCCTGACCGACGAGGAGCGCGAGCTTGGCGTGGCGCTGGTCGAGATCGGCGCGGGCGTGACCAATGTCTCGGTGTTCGCGGGCGGCGTACTCGCCGGGCTGGCGTCGATCTCGATGGGATCGGCCGATATTACCGACGATATCGCCTCCGCCTTCGGCACCGCGCGGCAATGGGCCGAGCGGACCAAATGCTTTTACGGCTCGGCCAACATCAGCCCGCGCGACAACCATGACATGATCGACGTCGTCGCCGCCTCGCCCGAGGATGGCGTGGAGGGCGCGCGCATCACCAAGGCGCAATTGATCGCGGTGATCCGGCAGCGGCTCGAGCGGCTGATCCCGGAGATCCAGAAGGAGCTCAGGAAGCTCGGCTTCGAGGACCCGATCGGCCGCCAGATCGTGCTGACCGGCGGCGGCGCGGAACTCAAGGGCATCGCCGATTATGCGCAGCAGGCGCTGGGCAGCGCGGTGCGCGTCGGGCGTCCGCGGGGGCTTGTCGCGCTGCCCGAAGCGCACAGCGGGCCGGCTTTCGCCACTTTGGCCGGACTTGCGAGATTCGCGGCGGCGGACCCGATTGACCTGCGCAGCCTCGAACCGGCGCACCAGATGGTCACCCGCGCCAGTCCGCGTGCCGTGCTTTCGCGTCTGATGGCCGCGTTCCGTGCGAATTATTAAAGAAATGCGTCGATAACTTTGTCTTTGGGCTAGAGTCGCGTCCAGCGTTGGTGCAAAGAATTTCCATGAAAATCCGCGCCGCGTCCTTTTCCGGCGGCGCGTGGGGAGACCAGGCGATGAGTATCGATTTCCTTCCGCCCGAAGTGGATGAGCTGACCCCGAAGATTACGGTGATCGGCGTGGGCGGGGCGGGCGGCAACGCCATCGCCAACATGATCCGCGCCGACGTGCACGGCGTCGAGTTTCTCGTCGCCAATACCGACGCACAGGCGCTGAAGTCCTCGAGCGCGAGCAACCGCATCCAGCTTGGCGCGAAAATCACGCAAGGGTTGGGCGCCGGTTCGCGTCCCGAGATCGGCCGCGCCGCCGCTGAAGAGACGATCGATCAGGTCCAGAAGGCGCTGCAGGGCGCGCACATGGTGTTCCTCGCCGCCGGCATGGGCGGCGGGACGGGCACCGGCGCAGCCCCGGTGATCGCCAAGGCCGCGCGCGACATGGGCATCCTCACCGTCGGTGTCGTGACCAAGCCGTTCGCCTTCGAAGGCAAGCGCCGCGCCAATGCGGCCGAAGCGGGCATCGAAGAGCTGCAGAAATATGTCGACACGCTGATCGTCATCCCGAACCAGAACCTCTTCCTGATCGCCAACGCCAACACGACCTTCAAGGAAGCGTTCGAGCTGGCCGACGAAGTGCTCCAGCAGGGCGTTCGCGGGATCACCGATCTGATGGTGATGCCGGGCCTGATCAACCTCGACTTCGCGGACATTCGCGCCGTGATGCAGGAGATGGGCAAGGCGATGATGGGCACGGGCGAAGCCGAAGGCGACGACCGCGCACTGGTCGCCGCGCAGAAGGCGATCGCCAATCCGTTGCTCGACGGCGTGAGCATGAACGGCGCCAAGGGCGTGATCGTCTCGATCACCGGCGGCGAAGACATGCGCCTGATGGAAGTCGACGAAGCCGCAAACCATATCCGCGAACTGGTCGATCCCGATGCCAACATCATCTGGGGATCGGCATTCAATCCCGAGCTGGAAGGCCGCATCCGCGTCTCGGTGGTCGCCACCGGCATCGATGCCGAGGCACAGGCCAGCACGGCGCCCGCCGCCGCCGAGCAGCCGCGCGTCTTCTCGTTCAACAGCCCACGCCGCCCCGAAGTAGCGCCTGCCGCTGCCGCGCCGGTCGCCGCGCCGGTCGAGCCCGCACCCCAGCCGGGCTTCTCCGAGCCTGAGGAAATGCGTCTCGACGCGCCTGAACCCGAAGCGCCCAAGGTGCCCGAGGCCTATGAGCCCGAGCCGTTTGCGGCGGAAGCGGAAGTGGGAGCAGAGGGCGATTCGAACGAGCTTCTGCTCGGTTCCGAGACCGCGATGGACGACGGTTTCGAGACGCCGGAAGAAGCTGCCGCCGACGCACAGACCCCACCGCCCGAATTCGGCACCCGCCGCCGCTGGCTGACCTCCGAGCCCGAAGGCGAAGAAGCGCCTGCCGCCGAGGCGAAGCCAGCCAAGAAGGCGGGCGGAACCCTGTTCGAGCGGATGGCTTCGGCGTCGCGCGGCGGCGCCAAGGCCGACGACGACGACAAGGACCCGCTGGACATCCCGCGGTTCCTGCGCAGCCAGAACAACCAATAGTCGCGGCCGTGGCTCGGTTCGCCGAGCCACGGTGCGCGGGTCATTGGCGGTTCACGGGGCGACTCGTGTAGGCTGGCGAACGCATGCAGATGATTCTCTTTTTACGCCCGGTGACGCTCGCTCTGGTCCTTGCGGCCGGGGTAGGCGCCGCGCCGGCGTTCGCCCAGGCGGTTCCGTCGCAGCCGGGCGATCCGCAGCCGATCATGGCCTCGCCCAATCCCGATGCCGATCTGCTGGGCTACGAGATGCGCGTGCTCGCGCAAAATCCGCGCGATCTGCGCGCTTTGTTGTCGGCTGCCGAGATCAGTACCAGGCTCGACGACACCTCCGCGGCGCTGGCTTTCTATGCCCGTGCCGAGGCGGTCGACCCGACCAATCCGCGCATCTTCGCGGGCCGCGCCGCCGCGTTGGTGCGACTCGAGCGGCCGGGCGAGGCGATGCGGCTGTTCCAGCAGGCCGAGCAGCGCGGGCTGCCGATGGCCGATTTCGCCGCTGATCGCGGCTTCGCCTACGATCTCCTCGGCAATCCGACGCTGGCGCAGCGCGAGTACCGGACCGCGCTGGCGCGCGACCGCAACGACGAGACGGTGCGGCGCTATGCGCTGTCGCTCGGCATCGCGGGCAAGCCCGACGCGGCGATGGCGGCGCTCGATCCCCTGCTGCGGCGGAGCGACCGGGCGGCGTGGCGCGCGCGCGCCTTCATCCTGGCGATGAATGGCGATGTCGCGGGCGCCGAACGGATTTCGAGCAGCATGATGCCCGGCAATATGGGGCTGGCGCTGACGCCCTTCTTCCGCCGGCTGGCGACGCTGTCGGTCGCCGACCGGGCGTTTGCGGTGCATTTCGGGGAATTGTCGCCAACGCAGGCGCGGCGGGCGGATGCCACGCTGGCGCCGTTGCTGCCGGCGTATGTGCCCGAACGCCCGCCGGTGCAGGTCGCAGCGGTAGCGCCTACGCCGATAGTAGCCGCACCAGCGCGGCCGCACGACAGGGACCGCCGCTCGCGCCGCGAGCGCGAGAATGACCAACTGGCGGCGACCACCTCCGCCGCGCTCCGCGCCGCGCCCAAGGTGGCGGTGGCCTCGCCGCTGCCGCCGCCGCCCGAATTCCGCCCGGCGCCGCAGCAGCTTGCGATCGTCCAGCCGACCCCCGCGCCGGTGACGCGATCGACACAGGCGGCCCCGCTGAGCACGACGTCCCCCGCCGGACGTTTTGGCACGCGCTTCCCCGAAACCCCGGCGCCCGCACCGGTCCGGTTGGCAAACGTCACGCCCGCGCGACCGATCGTAACGCCCGCACCGGCTCCCGCGCGGCCCGCACCCCAGCTCTCGGCCGCGGCGGAAACCAACTATACTCCCGGCGGCGATCTGGCCCCGACCACCATCGCCCCCGCCGTCCAGCCGCCGCGCCCCGCGCGGATCGGGCAGGAGGATGGCGCGATCGCCGCGATCGTCGGCAACATCACCATCCCCGCCTCCGAGCTGGGCGTAAACCCGATGCCCGGCGAGGCCCGCGCCGAGCCGCCGGCGTCCGAGCCTCAGCCCGAGCCTGTCCGCGTGACCCCGCCGCCGGTGGCCGCAGCCAAGCCCGCACCCAAGCCCGCGCCCAAGGCCGAGGCGCCCAAGCCCAAGGCCGAAACCCCCAAGCCCGGTGCAAAACCCGGCGCAAAGGGCGCGGCCGCCACCGCCGATACGGCCAAGGGCAAGAAGAAGGCCGAGCCCGCGAAGCCCAAGCCGCCGGCCGAGCCCGCGCGCGTCTGGGTGCAAGTCGCGGGCGGCGCCAACGAGACGACGCTGTCGACGACGTGGAAGAAACTGGTCAAGCAGGCCCCGGCAGCCTTCCGCGGGCGTACCCCATGGACGACGCCGCTACGCGCCACCAACCGCGTGCTGGCGGGACCGTTCAAGAGCGCGAGCGAAGCCCAGGCCTTCGTCAACACGCTGAAGAAGGAGGATATCTCCTCCTTCGTCTTCACCAGCGAGGCAGGCCAGAAAATCACCAAGCTCGTGGTGAAGTGAAGCAACTGGCACTCTGGGCCTGTGACCCGGAGCGTAGCCGCGGACGCCTCCACAAGGAACAGACCGGGACCGCGCGCGGCCCGCGCGATGCGTTCCAGCGCGACCGCGACCGCATCCTCCACTCGATCAGCTTCCGGCGCCTGCGCTCCAAGACGCAGGTGTTCATGGCGCCCGACGGCGATCATTTCCGCGTCAGGCTGACTCACAGCCTCGAGGTCGCGCAGATCGGCCGCACCATTGCCCGCGCGCTCGGCCTGAACGAGGATCTCACCGAAGCGCTCTGCCTCGCCCACGACATCGGCCATCCCCCGTTCGGGCATGCCGGGGAAGATGCGCTCAAGGCGGCGCTGAGCGGGCAGGGCGGATTCGATCACAACGGCCACACGCTGCGCGCGCTGATGGTGCTCGAGCGGCCCTATCCGAATTGGGACGGGCTCAATCTGACGTGGGAGACGCTGGAGGGGCTCGCCAAGCACAATGGGCCGGTCACCGGTCCCAAATGGGCGCTGGCCGAGGCCGATGCGGCGTTCGCGCTCGATCTGGCGCGCTGGCCGTCTCTGGAGGCGCAGGTCGCGGCGATTGCCGACGATATCGCCTATGACAATCATGACATCGACGATGGCCTGCGCGCCGGGCTGCTGAGCCTCGATCAGTTGATGGCGGTGCCGATGATCGCCGAGGGTTGGCGCGCGCTGGAGGCGAAATTCCCCGGCGTCGAGCGCAAGCGCGTGATCGGCGAGCTGATCCGGGGGCAGATCGGGACGATGGTCAATGATTTCATCGCGGCGACCCAGGCGCGGCTGGCGGCGAAGGGCGTGCAGTCGATCGCGGACGTCCGTGCGGCGGGCGAGCAGCTTGGCGGGTTTTCGAGGGATATGGCCGAGGCCGAGCGCGGGCTGAAACGCTTTCTCTATGCCAACCTCTACCACCACCCGAGCCAGTTGGAGGCCGCAGAGGCGGCGCGGCAGGTGGTGGCGGGACTGTTCGCGGCCTATGCCGCCGATCCGGCGCTGATGCCCGCCGAGTGGCAAGGCGCACTTCCCGACGCCGAGCCGGCCCGCAGCCGCCATATCGCCGATTTCATCGCGGGAATGACCGATCGCTATGCAATCCGCCGCTATGAGGATGCGATCGGGCCGCTGGCGTTGCCTGAAGGCTTCTGAGGGTCCGGGAAGCCGCGCCGCGACTCCCCGGACAGCGCTCAGCGGGCCGCGACCTGGGTCTTCGCCAGCGGCTTGCGCGGCACGGCGAAGGTGACGCGCTGGTTGTTGACATAGCCATCGACCCAGCCGTTGCGGACGGTGAGTTCGAACTTTCCGCCATCCGACGCCGTGCCCTCGATGACGCGGTTTTTTCCTTGCTGCACCGCAGTATAAATATAGGTTACACCGTCGTGGACGAAGCTACGCCCGGGCGCATCCTGCCCGGCGAAAGCGGGCGAGGTGAAGGTTACGAAGGCGGCGGCTATCGTCGGGAAGATCAAACGAGTCATGGTCTTTCTCCTATCGAACATTACGGTCCGATCGGGCATCCTCGCCGTCAATTTCTGCTTGGCACCATGATGTTGCGACGCAGCAATTCCGGCAATCGCAAAGCGAGGCGCGGGCGATTGCGCCTTACGCAACCGGTGCGGCGGGGCGGGCCGCGGCATAGTTTTGCAACAAGTTGGGTTTAGCCAAAGCGGCATTGCCGCAAGGGACCGGTTGTCGAGCGGCATCCGGCGATGCTGTTCTATCGGCCAGCGTCGTGCGTGGGCCCTGAAACAAGTTCACGGTGACGGAGCATTGGGTGCGAGCGCACTTTGCGTCCCCTTCGCGGTTGCGGTAGAGCGCGCGCTCCCGATCGCAGTTCCGGAACCACAATGACGCTCTACGCCCGTTTCGCCGCGCATCTCGATACCGTCCTGGATACGCTCGTCGCCGCAGGCGACCTGCCTGCCGGGCTGGAGCGACGCGCCGTGACCGTGGAGCCGCCGCGCGATCCCTCGCATGGCGACCTCGCGACCAACGCCGCGATGGTGCTCGCCAAGCCCGCGGGGACCAATCCGCGCGCGCTGGCGGAGAAGATCGCCGCGGGGCTGGAGGCGCTCGACGAGGTTACCGCGGTGTCGGTGGCCGGGCCGGGCTTCATCAACCTGACGCTGAGCGACGAGACGTGGCGCGGCGAACTGGCCGAAATCCTCGACGCGGGTGACGCGTATGGGCGCTCGAGCGTGGGGGCGGGGGTTACCGTCAACATCGAGTACGTGTCCGCCAATCCGACCGGCCCGATGCACATGGGGCATTGCCGGGGCGCGGTGGTAGGCGATGCGCTGGCCAGCCTGCTCGAGTTCGTCGGGCACAAGGTGGTCCGCGAATATTACGTCAACGATGCCGGCGGGCAGGTCGATGTTCTCGCCCGCTCGGTGCATTTGCGCTACCGCGAGGCGCTGGGCGACAGCATCGAAATCCCCGAGGGGCTGTATCCCGGCGATTATCTGAAGCCGATCGGCGAGGCGCTGGCCGCGCAATATGGCGATAGCTATGTCGGCAAGCCCGAAGGAGACTGGCTGGCGCTGTTCCGCAAGGCCGCGGTCTCGGCGATGATGGAACTGATCAAGGCCGATCTCGCCTTGCTCGGCATCCATCACAATCTCTTCTCGTCGGAAGCCGAGCTGCAGGCGGCGGGCAAGCCCGAGGCCGCCGAAGCGTGGCTGCGCGAGCGCGACCTGGTCTATGACGGCGTGCTGGAGGCGCCGAAGGGCGAAGTGAACGAGGATTGGGAGCCGGTCGAACTGCCGCTGTTCCGCTCGACCCGGTTCGGCGACGATCAGGACCGCCCGATCAGGAAGTCCGACGGCAGCTGGACCTATTTCGGCGCCGATCTCGCTTATCATTTCCAGAAGGCCCAGGAAGCCGATCAGCTGATCGACATCTGGGGTGCGGATCATGCGGGCACGGTCAAAAGGATCGTCGCGGCGGTGCAGGCGCTGACCGGCGGCAAGACGCGGTTCGACATCAAGATCATCCAGATGGTCCGGCTGCTGCGCAACGGCGAGCCGGTCAAGATGTCCAAGCGCTCGGGCAATTTCGTCACGCTCGCCGATGTGGTGGAGGAGGTCGGCAAGGATGTCGTCCGCTTTACCATGCTGACGCGCAAGGCCGATGCCCAGATGGATTTCGACTTCGCCAAGGTGGTCGAAGCGTCGAAAGACAATCCGGTCTTTTACGTTAACTATGCCCATGCCCGCGTCGCGTCCCTCGGCAGAAAAGTGGCGGAAGCGGGGATCGAGTGTCCCAAAGCGGACCTGTCTCTGCTTGATACAGAGTTCCTCGGCATCGTGAAGCTCGCCGCGCAATTCCCGCGGATCGTGGAATCAGCCGCCAGCACGCGCGAGCCGCATCGTATTGCCTTCTATCTCTATGACTTGGCGGCCGCGTTCCACGCTTTGTATAATCTGGGCAGGGACTTTCCAGAGAAGCGCTTCCTCCTCGCCGATCAGGTAAGGTTAACGTGCGCGCGCCTTTTCTTGGCGCGGGCAATCGGGCAAATTGTCCGAAATGGCCTCGGCATCATGGGAGTCGATGCCGTTCAGGAGATGTAGGTTAATGAGTAATCGTGGCGGGGACGCCGGTTTCGGTGACGACGACCGTCTCCCCTGGCTTGAAACCGTTGAAGAGGATTATCGCGAAGGTCCGTCCTTGTGGCGGATCCTGCTGCTGATCGTGCTCGCGCTGGCCGTTGTCGGCGCCGGAGCGTTCGGATTCTGGTGGTACAAGACGCAGCAGGGGCTGAACGGCAACGGCGCGCTGATCGCCGCCCAGGAAGGCGATTACAAGGTCAAGCCCGACGACGACGACGGCATGAAGGTCGAAGGCGAGGGCGGCACCGTCTTCCCGGCGAGCGAAGGCGCGGACACCAATGCCAACGTCAACATGGGCGCGCAGCCCGAGGCCCCGGTCAACGGCACCGCCGCCGTGAAGGTCGCGCCGGTCGCGGCCGGTGGCAAGAACGCGACCGTCGCGGTGCCCGCCAGCGGCGGTACGCTCAAGGCGCAGGCGCCCGGCGTCGCCCCCGCCGCGCCGGTGGCCGCCAGCAATGCCGGCTCGGGCTCGCTGATCCAGCTCGGCGCTTTCCCCGATCAGGGCGGCGCGGAGGCGGCATGGACCCGCATGTCGAAGCGGTTCGCCTATCTCGGCCCCTTGGGCAAATCGATCGAGAAGGGCGACAAGAACGGCACCATCGTGTTCCGCCTGCGCGTCAATGCCGGCAGCAACGGCCAGGCGCGTGACATCTGCACGAAGCTGAAGGCGGCGGGCGAGAATTGCTACGTTGCGAATTGAGGCTGGGCGAACTGAAGCGCGGCAGGGCGCAGGCCAGCACCGCTCCGGCGCTTCGACCTAGTCAGGCAATCGGCCACCGCTAAGCCCGTGCGCGGGAAGCGTTCGGGGATTCGAGTATATGATGCGCAGCGGGGGCCGCAGCCGCATGCTGCGCAGAAGCGCCTTGTCCTGTTCCTCGCTGATCGCTTTGCTGTTGTCCGGGGCCGCATCGGCGCAGGAGGCTGACGAACCCGAGGAAAAGCCCGGCGAGATCGTCGTCATCGGCACGCGGGGATCGGCGGTCACCGATATCGCCCCGATCGCGACGCTCGATGCCGAGACGATCGACGGCACCGGGGCGACCACCACCACCGAATTGCTCCGATCGATCCAGGGCGTGACCAAGGCCGCCGATGGCTCCGAACCGATCTTCCTGCTCAACGCCCAGCGCGTCTCGGGCTATCAGGAGATCGGCGCGCTCCCGCCCGAGGCGATCGAGAAGGTCGAGGTGCTGCCCGAGCAGGCGGCGCTCCGCTTCGGCTTTCCGTCCACGCGGCGGGTGGTGAATTTCATCACCAAGCGCAATTTCCGGCAGATCGAAGTGAAGGGCAGCGCCGGCACCACCACGCGCTTGGCCAGCACCACCGAAAAGGGCAATTTCGGCCTGACCCGGCTCCACGGCGACAGCCGGCTGACGCTGACGCTGGAGGCGCGGCACACCGACCCGGTGCGCCAGTCGGACCGCGAAATCGTCCCCGATCCGCAGATCCCGTTCGACGCCATCGGCAATGTCATCGCCAATGGCCAGATTTTGCGCGTGCCCGAGGCGGTGGCGGATCGCGGCGTGCTGAGTGCCTACACCGCCGGGCCGCGCCCGTTCGATCTGGGCCCCTATCGCGAGCTGACGCCTGCCAGCAATGCGCTGAAGGGCGAGGCGGTGCTCGCCACCCGGATCGGCAAGACACTCGCCGGATCGATCAGCCTTTCGGCCGAGCAGAGCCGCGAACGCACCGTCGGCGGCCCGGCCAGCGTGGTGCTGCTGGTGCCGGGGGGCAATCCCTTTTCGCCGTTTGCAGGACCAGTGCTGCTCGATCGCTATCTGATCGAAGCGCCCTCGCTGGTGGATCGCCAGACCGTGACCACGCTGCACGCCGGCTTCCTGCTGCGCGGCGCGATTGCGGGCTGGCGCTGGGATTTCACCGCCGCGCTGGACCAGAAGCAGACCGACAGCCGCAACGAGCGCGGGATCGATCCGGGCGCGGCCAATGCGGCGATCGCGGCCGGCGCCAACCCCTTCCTCCCGCTCGATTCCGCGCTGCTCACCGATCGGCTCACCGACTTCTCACGCCAGCGCACGCGCAACGCCGAGGCGAAGGCGGTCGTGACCAACAACCCCATCCGCCTCCCCGCCGGCAAGGTGACGGTCACCGCGACACTCGAGGCGGGCCGGTCGACCGCGGTTTCGTCGACGCGCGGCGCCAATCCGTTCGCGCTCAGCCTTGGCCGCACGCGCGCCGAGGCGGGAATCGCGCTCGATGTGCCTTTGGCGTCGCGGCGCGAGGGGGTGCTGGGCTTCATCGGCGAGCTTTCGGTCAATGCGTCCGTCCGGGCGCGCCACGTCGGCGGGTTCGGATCGCTGCAGGACAGCACCTATGGCGTCAGCTGGGCGCCCATCGCGGCGGTGCAATTGCTCGCGACGATCAAGCGCAGCGATTCGGCGCCCGATATGGCGCAGCAATCGGCCCCCGCGGTGCAGGTGCTCAACGTGCCCGTCTTCGATTATGGCAACGGACGCACCGAATTGGTGACGCTCAATCTCGGCGGCAATCCCGGCCTCGCCGCCGAGCGCCGTCTGACGCGGTCGTTCGGGGTCAACTTCAAGCCGTTCGCCAAGACCGAGCTGCGGATCAGCGCGACCTATGAAGTCACCAATATCCGCGACCAGACCGGCACCGTCTACGCCACGACGCCGCGGACCGAGGCGATATTGCCGTCGCTGTTCGTCCGCGATTCCGCCGGGCGGCTCACCTCGGTCTCGTATCGCCCGATCAACTTCGCGCTCGAGCGCCAGCGGACATTGATCCTCAACCTCAACGCCAGCGGCAAGATCGGCAAGGCGCCGCCACCTCCACCGCCGCCCGCACCCGGCGCCAAGCCCGCGCCGCCACGCCCGCAGGCGGGCTATTATGGCGGGATGGGCCCCAGCATCAAGTTCAGCGACCGGCTGCAATTGCGCGCCGGCACCCCCGAATTCGACCTGTTGCGCGGCGACACCGTGACCGGCGGCGGCAGCCCGCGCGCGTTCGGCTATGCCTATGGCGGCGTCTATTATCAGGGCTTCGGGGTGAATTTCGACGGCTGGTACGGCGGCGGCAGCCGGGTGCGCAGCGCCGATCCGGCGGGCGATCTGCGCTTCTCGCCGATCCTCAAGCTCAACCTCGGCGGCTATCTCCCCGTCCACCGCTTGTTGCCGCACAGCGAATGGACGAAGAAGCTGCAGGCCCGCGTCGATATCAACAACCTCACCGACGCCCGCCAGCGCGTGCGCGACGGCAACGGCAATGTCCCCAATCGCTTCCAGCGCGACTATCTCGATCCGATCGGGCGCACGGTGACGCTGTCGCTGCGCAAATTGTTCTAGGGCGCGCGCCGCCGCGTTGATAGGAAATCCGCATGAAGCCCGTGATCTTCGGCCTTTCCGGCCTTACCCTTACGCCCGGCGAGCGCGATTTTTTCCGCGATGCCGATCCGCTCGGCTACATATTGTTCAAGCGCAATTGCGGGGACAGGGCGCAGATGCGCGCGCTGACCGACAGCGTGCGCGAACTGTCGGGCCGCGCCGATGTGCCGATCCTGATCGATCAGGAGGGCGGCCGCGTTTCGCGGATGCAGCCGCCGGAATGGCCCGCCTTCCCGGCCGGCGAGGCATTCGACCGGCTCTATGACGTCGCGCCCGTCTCGGCGATCGAGGCGGCGCGGGCGAGCGCGCAGGCGCTGGGGATGATGCTCGCGGAGGCTGGCGTGAATGTCGATTGCGCGCCCTTGCTCGACGTCCGCCAGCCCGACGGCACGCCCGCGATCGGCGACCGCGCGCTGGGCAGCGAGCCGATGCGGGTTTCGGCGCTGGGGCAGGCGGTGCTGGAGGGGCTGCGCCGCGCCGGCGTGGTCGGCGTGGTCAAGCATATGCCGGGGCATGGCCGCGCGGTGGTCGACAGCCATCTCGAGCTGCCGCGCGTCACCGCCGATGCCGCTGCTCTGGAAGTCGATATCGAGCCGTTCATCCGCCTCGCCGACGCGCCGATGGCGATGACCTGCCATCTGGTGTTCGAAGCGTGGGATGCGCAGCGCCCCGCGACGCTGTCGCCCACCGTCATCGCCGACATCATCCGCGGCCGCATCGGCTTCGACGGGCTGCTGATGACCGACGATATCGACATGAAGGCGCTGTCGGGCAAGCCGGGCGAAAAGGCGCTGTCGGCGCTTGCCGCGGGGTGCGACGTGATCCTCGATTGCTGGGCGCGGATGGACGAGATGGTCGAGATCAGCGGGCTGCTGCCCGATGCCTCGCCCGCATGCCTGGCGCGGCTGGCGCGGGCGATGGCGACTGTCGCGGGCGCGCCCGAACCGGCGGATTTCGCCGAACTGCTGGCGAAGCGGGACGCACTGCTGGCCCTGGCCTGAGCGCGTCCCGCCGCCGCATATCCTTCGCCTCTCCCTCTCCCTATGGGAAAGGGGGCGTGAGCGATTACAGCATCCGCAAATACATCAGCAGCGCGGCCTTGTCGTCCGGCGACAAGGTCGTGCCGAAGTTATGCCCGCAGCGGCTGTCACCCGAATTGATGCCCTTGCCCTTCACGCCCTTGGTGCAATCGGTAGTCGTGCGGACATATTTGCTTGGCTGGTTCACGTCGATGCCGACATTTACGACGTCGTAAGCCGGACCCATGTTGAACGAAGCCGGGCGCTGGTCCTCCGGTGTCAGCAGATCCGCCAGCGTCGCAACGGAGCCATTGTGCAGATAGGGCGCGGCCGCCCAGATCCCCGCCAGTACGCGCGATTCGTAGAAGGCGCCTGCGGGCTTGGGTTTCTTATCCTGCTTGTCCTTCTCGCCGAAGCCGTTCAGCAAATTGTCGCGCAGCTCGTCCGAAGGCTTGATGGTGGCGGGCGGCGCGGTGACGTCCGCGCCGGGGAACAAGGTCGGCTTGTACGCGCCCGACCACAGGATCGAATTCGCCACCGTGAGCGACAGCAGGCTGAACGCGGTCGGGCAGTCCTTGAGAGGCGCGTTCGGCGCGCACGGCTTGAACTTCATGAAGAATTCCAGCACCGCGCGGTTATCGAGCACGCCGGCGGTGCGGATCCGCCGGTCGAGGATGTCGTGCTCGTGGGTGTCGGTGCCGACGTCGATCAGCGGCGTGCCGTAGATCGTCTGCCCCTTCGGTGCGAACGGCACCTTGCTGGGGTTGGCGCCGTCGTGGCAGCTGGCGCAGCTGCCGCCCGGCATGTCGCGGTTGAAGACCTCGTCGCCCTTCGCCGCTAGTGCCTTGTCGGCCTCGCTGACCGGCCACGGCCAGCGCGGCGGGCCGATCTTGTCGATCAGATCCTCAAGCGCGACCAGCCCCTTGAAATTGGCCGAATTATTGGTGGTGTAATCGATGTACAGGCCGAGCGCCTTCTTCTCCGGATGGAAAGTGGCGAACACGCCATAGACTTCGCCGGTGTTGCGGATCAGCCCGAAGAAATCGCTGCCGTTGGGCGCGAAGCCCGGCCATTGCGTCTTATCCTGGAACGCGGCGTTCCACAGGAACGGATAGCGTACCGGCGCATCGGCAGGGGCGATATTCGCTTCGATCACATAGGTCGGCGCCTTGCCCAGATCGAGCCCGGCGACGCGATTGAGGATCATGCTGACCGCGTCGAGCCGCCCCAGGCCCCACATATTGGGCGTGTTATAGGCGCCCTTCTTCATCGCGTTTTCGCGGGTGTACCAGGTCTGCACCGCGCTCTTGAGCGTGTTGATCTGCTTGGTGGTGGGATTGGGCGTGCCGAGCACGTCAATCGCGAAGGTGCGGAACGATGCGTTGGTCGCCAGCACCTTGCCGATGCCGTCGACCATCTCGGTCAGCAGGCCCTGGAAATCCGAAAGCGCGGGGCCGCCATCGACGCGATAGGTCTGGCCGTTCGCGGTGATATCGCGGGTGTGGCACGCCGCGCAGGTCATGCCGGCATAGTTGGTGCCCTTCCACGTCGCCTCGGTAAAGCCGATCGGCAGGCCGTTGGAGACATTGGGATTGGGCAGATAGCCGAAGCGCGCGAGCTGGTCGGCGAGGAAGGGCTGGCCATCGGGCGTCTTGAGCGCGCGGAACCACGCCATCGGGATCATCGTCGATCCCTGATCCTGGGTGTAGAATTGCTGGCGGGCCGTGTCGGTCCAGGCGCTGCCCTGATCGAGGTAGGTCGGCTGCGCCGCCGCCGCGATGGGCGCCACCAAGCTGGCGCCAAGTAAAACATGCCGAATGCCGCGGCAAAGCCGAGTGATGCGCATTGTAGTTTCCCCCAAAATCTATGCGGTTACGCTACGCTTACTCAACATCCGGCCATTATGGTTCTACCCACCGCGCGAACCCTGCGTGGGATTACAATCGTCACCACGCGAAATCTTGGAATGGCCGGCGCGGAGTATATCAATCCGGCAAATCGGGTCAATCGCGCGGCGATGCGCCAATGCGATAAATTCCGGCGATCGCCGCCCAGCGCACTGGCGGAGAGATGGGGCATGACAGGCCCGCCGCGCCCTGCTTAAACCCACGGCATGGATGCCGACGCTCCCGATACGCTCAAGCTCGACCTCGATGGCTGGGAAGGCCCGCTCGATCTGCTGCTGACGCTCGCGCGCAACCAGAAGGTCGATCTGCGGGCGATCTCGATCCTCGAGCTGGTCGATCAGTACATCGCTTTCATCGACGAGGCGCGGGCGATCAAGCTCGAGCTGGCTGCCGATTATCTGGTGATGGCGGCGTGGCTCGCCTATCTCAAATCCGGGCTGCTGCTGCCGCGCAACCCGGAGGAATCGCCGAGCCCCGAGGAGCTGGCGCTGCGGCTCCAGCTTCGGCTCGAGCGGCTGAACGCGATGCGCGAATCGGGCGCGCGGCTGGTGGCGCGCGACCGCACCGGGCGCGACGTGTTCCTGCGCGCCGCGCCCGAGGGGCTGCGGGTGCTGCGCAAGGCGCGCTGGGAAGCCGAGATTTACGATCTCATCGCCGCTTATGGCCGGATCAGCGCGCGCACCCGCCCGGTGATGCACGTCGTCGCCGTCCGCGACGTGATGACGCTCGATGAAGCAATCGAGCGCGTCTCTGCGCTGATCGGCGTGCGGGTGGACTGGAGCACGATCCAGAGCTTCCTGCCCGAGGAAGCGAGCGGCACCTATCGCAAGTCGGCGCTGGCCTCGTCTTTCGTCGCCGCGCTCGAGCTGGCCAAGCAGGGCAGGGTGGAATTGCGCCAGAAATCGCCGTTCGCGCCGCTCTATCTGAAGGCGACGGCATGATCCCCGATCCCGACGATCTGTCGCGCGCGGTAGAGGCGGTGCTGTTCGCCTCGGAAGCGCCGATGAGCCTCGACGAGATCCGCGCGCATGTCGGCGCCAATGCGGACGTCAAGGGTGCGCTGGCGGCGCTCGAATCGCTGTATGCCGGGCGCGGGGTCGAACTGGTCCGCCGCGGGGAGCGCTGGCATTTCCAGACCGCCGCCGATCTCGCGCACCTGCTCCGCCGCGACCGCGAGGAGAGCCGCAAGCTCAGCCGCGCCGGGATCGAGACGCTGGCGATCATCGCCTATCACGAGCCGGTCACCCGCGCCGAGATCGAGGCGATCCGCGGGGTGCAAATCTCCAAGGGCACGATCGACGTGCTGATGGAGGCGGGCTGGGTCCGCCCCGCCGGCCGCCGCGAAGTTCCCGGGCGCCCGCTGATCTATGCGACAACCCCCGGATTCCTAACGCATTTCGGCCTCACCAGCCGCCGCGACCTCCCCGGAATCGACGATTTGAAGGCGGCCGGGCTGCTCGATCCGGTCGATCTCGCCTTCGAAGCGCTGGAAAGCGACACGCCGGAGCCAGTGGAGGTGGAATCCGTTGGCGAAGAAGACTAGAGAGGGCTGAATCAAGGAGAGTTTCCATGGGTAGCATGAGCATCTGGCACTGGCTGATCGTCGGCGTGCTGGTGATCCTCTTGTTCGGCGGCGCGCGCTTTTCGAACATGATGGGTGACGTCGCCAAAGGCATCAAGCAGTTCAAGAAGGGCATGGCCGAGGACGATGACGACGTGAAGCCGGCGACGCGGCTCGAAGGCACCGCCGCGCCCGATCCCGCCGTGAAGCGCGAAGCCGAACCGGTCCGCGAGGAGCGCTAAAGCCCTGTATCCTGACACCGCCCGCCGCGTGCGGGCGGTGATCGTGTGGCGGTATCCGAATGTCTGATTTCCGTGCTTGATTTCAACGCCCCCGAATTTCTGGTCGTCGGCATCGTCGCCCTCTTGGTGATCGGTCCCAAGGATTTGCCCAGGGCGCTTCGCTTCCTCGGCAAATGGGTGGGACGTGCCCGCGGAGTCGCGCGCCAGTTCCGCACCGGCGTCGATACGATGATCCGCGAGTCCGAGCTTGCCGACATGGAAAAGCAATGGGCCGCCGAGAATGAGCGGATCATGCGCGATCATCCGCCCACGGCCTCGTTGCCCGCACCGCAGCCGTTGCTGGAGGCCGGCCAGCCATTCGGCGGGGCCGAGCCGGTGATGGTCGAGCAGCCGATGGTCCGCGCCGCCGAGGAACCGGCACCCGAGCCCGCGCCGGTCAAACCCAGGGCGCCGCGCCGCAAGGCGCCGTCGACCGGCGACACCCTCGAAGCGCCCAAGCCGCGCAAACCCCGCGCCAAGGCCGAATCGTGAGCGAGATCGACGATACGCAGGCGCCGCTGCTCGATCATCTGATCGAGTTGCGCAAAAGGTTGCTGTGGTGCGTGGCCGCGCTCGCGGTGGCGTTCGGCGGGTCGCTCTATTTCGCGCGCGAGATTCTGCGCATCCTGGTGGCGCCGCTCAAATCGGCGGGGCAGGTGACGATCATCAATACCGAGGTGTTCGGCGGCTTTTTCGTCGAGATCAAGGTGGCCTTCTTCGCCGCGCTGATGATCGCCTTCCCGGTGATCGCCAACCAATTGTGGCAGTTCGTCGCGCCCGGCCTCTACCGCAAGGAAAAGCGGGCATTGCTGCCGTTCCTGCTGGCGACGCCCCTGCTGTTCATCGCCGGCGCGTCGATGGCCTATTTCGTCGCCATCCCCGTGGCGCTGAAATATCTGCTCGGCTTTCAGGGCGACCTGGGCGGGGTGACTCAGCAGGCGCTGCCCGATGTCGGCAATTACCTCGGCTTCATCATGCAGTTCATCTTCGGCTTCGGGATATCGTTCCTGCTGCCGGTCCTGCTGATGCTGCTCGAGCACGCCGGCATCCTGACCTATGAGCAGATCAAGGGCGCCTGGCGCTATGCGATCGTCGCGGCCTTCGCGGTGGCGGCGGTGCTGACCCCGCCGGATATCGTCTCGCAACTGCTGCTCGCGATCCCGCTGATCGGGCTGTACATATTGTCGCTGGTGGCGATCTGGTTCACGCGGCGGCGGCGGACCAAGCTGGCGACCGGAACCGACATCGTCGCGGAATAGCGCCGTTCCAATACGACGGCACCGGCCACTCCCGGACGGGGAGCAGCCGGTGCGATTCAGCTTGCTGAGAACTGCTCTGGTCACTCCCCGGGGGAAGGGACGATCTCAGTGCTTGGCGTCGTCTGCGGCGTTGGCGACGGTCGTGCCGGCCGATGAAACGTCGCGGCCCACGCCGGCAACGGTATTGCATGCCGAGATTAGAAACACGCTGGTCAGCGCGGCGATGGCTACAATCTTACGCATTGGAATTCTCCATGAATGCCGCGAGGCGGCTGGGGGAGGAATGCCCGACGCGTGCAAATCGTTCCGTCCGCACACAGCTTCGCCGTGGAGCGGATCGGAAAATTTCGATGTCGGGGGAAAGTGTTAGGCCCGGAAGCACCACCGGGGGGGGGAGGGTTGGTGCTTCCGGGCCCATGTCTTGGATAGCGAGAGCGGGGGGGCAAAAGGTCACTATCCGAAGTATAAAATGCACAAGGCGGATTGGGGTTCCCCAGAAATCCGAATTTTTTAGATATTTTTTTAGAACCCGATTTTATCGTGCAAAATCAAGAACGTCCGGTCACCGCGATGTTCGCTTCATAGGCGCCAACCAAGGGATCGTGGTGCAACGCCGTCCGCAATTGCCGCGCAAGGCCGGTCATCACCCGGCCATAGCGGTTCTCGACCAGTGCCGTCAGATCGGCGGTTTCGACCAGCGCGGGCGAGGTCACGCGCAGCACGGCCTTGCCCGGCTCGGTCGCGGCGGCCTTGACCGAGATGCGTACCTGCGCCGCCGGATTGCAGCTGATCGCCAGCTCGACGATCTCGGTGATCAGGAAGGCGATCGCCACCGCGACGTCCTGCGTGACCAGGAACGGCTCTATCTCGAGCGCGATGCCGATCTTGGAGGCATTCTCGGGCGCGGTGGCGCGGATGTTGGCGGATAGCTCGCCGATCACCGATCGCAGCTCGATCCCGCGATTTTCCTCCATCTCGGCATAATGGTGGCGGTGGACCACCGCGAGCGCATCGACGCGGCGCTGGATCGAGGCATAGGCCTCGCTCGCCTCGGGGCCCTTCGATCCGCGCGCGTGGAAATTGATCAGGCTCGCGATCACCTGCAGGTTGTTCTTCACCCGGTGATGCACTTCGCGGGTCAGCTTGGTCTGGCGCACCAGCCCCTCGGCAAGATCGGCCTCGTGCGCCTTCACGGTGCGGGTGATCTCGCGGAAGGTCTCGCCCAGTTCGCGTATCTCCTGCGCGGGGATCTGGCCAAGGCGCGACAGGTCGAGCTCCTCGCCGGGCTGATAATTGCCGACGGCGGTGCGCAGGCGCCGCAGCGGGCGGATCAGCAGCCGATCGACCACGAACCAGCCGATCGCCGCGGCGGCGATCCACATCAGCACCAGCAGCACGGTGGCGATGATCATCGGCGAGGTGATGGGCGCGCCGGGCATCTGCATCTGCAATTGCAGGCTATCCACTCCCAGATCGGCGCGCAGCGTCACCGGGCGCGACAGCGGGCCTTCGCCGGCGAGCGGCCGCAGCACGAGTTTGGCATCGTCGTCCTTGATCAGCGCGGCGCCATATTCGGGGACGAAGCCGTTGGGGCGCCCGAGCGCGGCGAGCGCCGCTACCGGATAGAAGGCCGCGGCCCTGCCACCCGATTTGCCGCCGATCCGCAGCGCCAGCCCGGATCCGGTCAGCACCGCATCGACCTGCCCGGGCTGGAGCACGCTCGCGCCCGAGACATTGAAGCGCTGGCCGCAGAGCAGATCGCCGCGATTGTCGGTGATCGCGAAGCGAGTGCCGCCATCGGCGAGCGCGGCGAAGGCGCCGGCCACGCGGGTACAGCTCGGCGCGTCGCCATGATCCTTTTCCAGCGCCGCCAGCCCGTCGCGCAACTCGGCAACATGATTGGCCAGCACGCTGGCGAGCACGCCCGAGCTTTCCTCGACAACCGCGCTAAGCCGCGAGCGGGCCTCGGCATCGGCGGTGCGGGTGGTCTGGAAGGTGGTGAAAAGCGCGATCAGCGCGAGGGGCAGCAGCGACAAGACGAGGATCGAGAAAACCTTGGCACCGGTGCGCATGCGCGCCAGCGCCGCTGCGGGACCCTTGCCACGCGGCGCGAGTTCGTCCGTTTCCATTGATCCGGGTTAGTCGAGCTTCTTGAGCAGGGCTAGCATCTCATCGGGAATCGCTTCGCCGATCGCCTCGTCATAGGCTTCGCGCAGCGCCTCGCCTACGGCCTTGCCCGTGCGAGTACCGTCGCTGCCAGTTCCCTTTGGCGTCTTTTTCATCGGATCATTCGCGGAACGCACCAATTTCCCCCTCAGGGCCCGACGGCCGGGCCCCGGATATAAACCAACACCGCCGAGCGCAAGCACCCGGCGGTAAGCATGACCGCACGAGGCGGCTTGGGCGATGAAACTAATTAGTGCGTCGATTGTTCCACAGGCGATGCGATTCCGGGAGGGGCTCCTTCGGATTGGCACGAATCGTTTGCAAACGGCCCATCCCGGCGCGACAAGCCGGGCGGTCGCCCAAGGAGAATTACCCGATCATGTCGCTAGGACAGCAAATCGCGCCGCACCTTCCGTTCCTGCGCCGCTATGCCCGCGCGCTCACCGGCAGCCAGGCCGAAGGCGACCGGTATGTGCGCGCCGCGCTCGAAGCGATCGTCGCCGCGCCGGAGGAATTCCCCCGTGATATCGAGCCGCGCCTCGGCCTGTACCGCACCTTCCAGGCGATCTGGCAAAGCACCCACCTCGAAGAGAGCGATGCCGGCGTCGAGGAAGCGACCGAGAGCGAAGCGATCGCCCGCAAGCGCCTCGCCCGGCTCGCGCCGCTTTCGCGCCAGGCGCTTTTGCTCACCGCGATGGAGAGTTTCAGCGTCGAGGACGCCGGCTTCCTTATCGGCGAATCGCCCGATCAGGTTTCCACGCTCGTCAGCCAAGCGATTTCCGAGATTGAATCGCAGACGCGCACCCGCGTGCTGATCATCGAGGACGAGCCTTTGATCGCGCTCGACCTCGAGACCATCGTCCGCGACATGGGCCATGAAGTCTGCGGCGTCGCCGTCACCCGCGACGAAGCTGTCGCGCTGGCGATGGAGGAGCGGCCGGGCCTCGTCCTTGCCGACATCCAGCTCGCCGACGACAGCTCGGGCATCGATGCGGTCAAGGACATCCTCGCCGAATTCGACGTGCCGGTGATCTTCATCACCGCCTTCCCCGAGCGCCTGCTGACCGGCGAGCGGCCCGAGCCGACCTTCCTGATCACCAAGCCGTTCCAGCGCGAAACCGTGAAGACGACCATCGCGCAGGCGCTGTTCTTCGATCAGGCGACGGTGCCCGCCGCCGCCTAAGCCTATTAGCAGCCACCCTGAAACAAGTTCAGGGTGGCGGCAACGCGGTGGCCAGCCGGGCGCAGCAAAAATTTTCGGCCGAGTTCCATTAGGAACGGACCCAAAACGGTTTTCGGTGGTTGATGCACCATGGCTGAAAACGAAGAACCGATTCACATCGACACCCAGGACGCACGCGCCGGGGCGACGCCGCATATGACCCGTTACGTGCTGGGCTTCGGCCTCGTGCTGACGATCATCGCCTTCATCCTGATCTATCAATTCGCATAAGGCATAGGGTTGCGCAGCCATGTGATTGGCAAGCGCTTCCGTGCGCCCTATCTCCATAGCGTAAAGCAACCGAACGGGATCGAATGACTGAGTCCGAACACGACGGCGATTCAGACGGCACCACTCAGGAGGAAGCCCCTCCCGAGCACGTCTCGCTGTCGGACCCCGAGTTCAAGCAGCAGTTGGCGATCGTGATCCCGCATCTGCGCGCGTTCGGGCGTTCTCTGTCGGGCAGCCGCGATCTCGCCGACGATCTGGTGCAGGAAACCCTGCTCAAGGCATGGGCCGCGCGCAAGCGCTTCCAGGCCGGCACCAACATGCGCGCCTGGACCTTCATCATCCTGCGCAACCTCTATCTCAGCCAGATGCGCCGCGCGCGCTTCAAGGGCGAGTGGGACGATCTGGTCGCCGATCGCATCCTCGCCGCACCCGCGAGCCAGGACCGCCATGTCGAGCTCAACGATCTCCAGCGCGCCTTGCTGCACTTGCCGCAGCCGCAGCGCGAGGCGCTGATCCTCGTCGGCGCGGGCGGCTTCGCCTATGAGGAAGCCGCCGAAATCTGCCACGTCGCCGTCGGCACGATCAAGAGCCGCGTCGCGCGCGGCCGGGTCGCGCTCGAAGCATTGCTCACCGAAGGCCAGCTGCCGTCGCGCCGCCTGAGCGCGCCGAACCCCGGCGGCAAGAGCGCGCTCGACACGATCATGGGCGAAGTGGACGATCTCAGCCGCGATCGCTGATATAAAAATGGCCCGCTTTCCATCGAGGGAAGCGGGCCTTTTTACGTCTGCAGCCCGTCAGTTGCTTGCGTGGTGCTCGTTGAGCCAGCGCAGCATCGCGGTCATATCTTCTGGCAGATTGAGATCGCGGTCGAACGCGCCGCGCAGCGCATAGCCGATCGCGTCGCTCGCGCGCGGCGCTTCCACCTGATAGGCGGGCTGGCTGGCCGTGGTAGCGGAACGGGCGGGCGTGTACGTCATGCGGGTAGAACGGATCAGGATCGCATTTGTTGCTTGACACGCGCGAATACTTGTCTCGGGGATGGACTTAGCCGATGTCCCAACCTTCTCCTCTCGCCGAAGCGATAGCGCGCGCGCGCGCGCATTCGCCGTTTCTGGCCCATTTGCTCGATCGCGAACCACAGCCCGAAAATCTGGAACACTGGCTAAACGATCCGCTCGCCGCCGCGAGTCTCGCCGATGGCGGCGACGCGGCGATGGGGGAGGGGAGGCGCCTCCGGCTCGAGCGCCGCCGCCTCGCGCTCCTCGTCGCGCTGGGCGATCTTTCGGGCCGCTACGATCTTACCCAGGTCACGCATTTTCTCAGCGATTTCGCCGATCGCGCGCTCGATCGGGCGATCCGCGCCGCCATCGCCGAGCGTTCGCCCGACGCCACCAGGCTCGGCTTTGCCGGCATCGCGCTGGGCAAGCTCGGCAGCCGCGAGCTCAATTATTCGTCGGATATCGATCCGATCCTGATCTTCGATCCCGATACCTTGCCCCGCCGCCCGCGCGAGGAACCCGTCGAGGCCGCGGTACGGATCGGCCGCCGCGTAGTCGAACTGCTGCAGGGCCGCGACGGCGACGGCTATGTCTTCCGCATCGACTTGCGGCTGCGCCCGTCACCCGAGGTCACGCCGATCGTCCTCCCCGTCGACGCCGCCATCTCTTATTACGAATCACAGGCGCTGCCGTGGGAGCGCGCCGCCTTCATCCGCGCCCGCGCCGGCGGCGGCGACACCGCGCTCGCCACCGCCTTCCTCGAGGCGATCCGCCCGTTCGTCTGGCGCCGCGCGCTCGATTTCGGCACGATCCGCGAGATCCGCGACATCAGCCGCCGCATCCGCGATCACCACGCCCAGGGCCAGGCGTTCGGCCCCGGCTACGACCTCAAGCGCGGCCGCGGCGGCATCCGCGAGGTGGAATTCTACGCGCAGATCCACCAGCTCATCCACGGTGGCCGCGACCCGGCCTTGCGCGTTCCCGATACCCGTGCCGCGCTCGCCGCGCTCGCCAACGCCGGCTGGATCGACCCGGGCGACGCCACCGCGCTCAGCGCCGCCTACACCGATCTGCGCACGATCGAGCACCGCCTGCAGATGGTCGACGATCTCCAGACCCACAGCCTGCCCGCAAACCCCGCCGCGCTCGACAATGTCGCCGCGCTCCACGGCGCAGCCGACGGCGCCGCGCTGATCGAGATGCTCCGCCCGCAGGTCGAGCGGGTAGGGAGGGTCTACGACGGTCTAGCTGGCGAGGAGGCCGCCCGCGTCCCCAGTGACGACCACACCCTCGAAAGCGAGCTGGCCGAAGCCGGATTCCCGGAACCCGCGTCGGCACTCCGCCTGATCCACGGCTGGCGCGGTGGCAGCTACGCCGCGCTGCGCACCCCGGCCGCCCGCGAAGCGCTCGAATCCGTGCTCCCCGGCCTGCTCGCCGCCTTCGCCGAAGGCCCCGATCCGTCGCACGCCATCGCCCGCTTCGATGCGATGCTCGCGCGGCTGCCGAGCGCGATCAATTTCTTCCGTCTGCTCGAGGCGCAGCCCGCGCTCACCCGGCTGATGACCAATATCCTCGCGCAGGCGCCCACGCTCGCCGACCGCCTCGGCCGCCGCGCCGAATTGCTCGATGGCCTGATCGACGCCACCGCGCTCAAGCCCGTCGCCGACGTCGCCGGGCTGGTCGCCGAGATGCGCACCCGCGAGCGCGGCGGCGATTACCAGTGGCTGCTCGATCACGTCCGCCGGCTGGTCGGCGAGAAGAAGTTCGCGCTCGGCACCCAGATCGTCGCCGGGGCGAGCGATCCGCTGGAGGTTTCCGCCGGCTATGCGCGGGTCGCCGATGCCGCGATCGAGGTGCTGGCGTCGGCCACCATCGACGAATTCACCGCCGCGCATGGCCGGGTGCCGGACAGCGAATTGGTGATCCTGGCGCTCGGGCGGCTCGGCGGGCAGGCGCTCACCGATGCCTCGGATCTCGATCTCGTCTATGTCTTCACCGGCGACTATGCCGCCGAATCCGATGGTCCCAAACCGCTCGGCGCGGTGCTTTATTACAACCGCCTCGGCCAGCGCGTAACCGGCGCGCTCTCGGCGCCGACCGCGTCGGGCCCACTCTACGAAGTCGACACCCGCCTCCGCCCCTCGGGCGCGCAGGGACCTTTGGTGGTCTCGCTCGACGGCTTCCAGCGCTATCAGGAGGAAAGCGCCTGGACCTGGGAGCATATGGCGCTCACCCGCGCCCGCGCGGTCTTCGGCTCGCCCGAAGCCCGCCACGCGGTGACGGCGGTGATCGCCAGGGTCCTGAACGGCGCGCGCCCCGAGCGCGACGTCGTCGCCGAAGCCGCCAGGATGCGCGACGAAATCGCCGCGCACAAGCCGCCCAAGGGACCGCTCGACGCCAAGCTCCTCGACGGCGGCCTCGTCGATCTCGAATTCGCGGTCCATGCGATGCAGCTCAAATACCGCGCCGGCTTCGACACCCGGCTCCCCCGCGCGATCGATGCGCTGATCGCGGCGGGCCGCATGCCCCCGGCGATGCGCGCGGCACACGATTTCCTCACCCGCCTGCTGGTAACGCTCCGCCTCGTTGCTCCGGATTCGCAGCCCCCGGCGCTGACCACCCGTCCATTGGTCGCCCGCGCGGTCGGCGTGGCCGATTGGGAAGCGGTGGTTGCGCAGCTGGAGCGGACCCGGCAGGAAGTCCGCGCATGCTGGGGCGCGATCAGGGCAGGAGGCTGAACATGGCAATCGAGGAAGGCGACAAGATCCCGGCGATCGACCTGGACCTGCCCAGCGGCGGCACGCTGTCGCTGCGCGACCAGATCGGCAAGCCCTTCGTCCTCTATTTCTATCCCAAGGACGACACCTCGGGCTGCACCCGCGAGGCCCAGGATTTCTCCGCATTGCTGCCCGAATTCGAAGCGCTCGGCGCATCGATCGTCGGCGTCTCGCGCGACAATGCGATCAAGCACCAGAAGTTCATCACCAAATACGACCTCACCGTGCCGCTGGCCACCGACACCGAGGACAAGGCGATGCAGGCGTTCGGCGTCTGGGTGGAGAAGCAGCTCTACGGCAAGAAATACATGGGCATCGATCGCTCGACCTTCCTGTTCGCGCCCGACGGCAAATTGTTCCGCTCCTGGCGCCGCGTCCGCGTTCCCGGCCACGCGATCGACGTGCTGGAATCGGTGCGCGAGCTGGTGAACGGGTGAGAACCTCCTCAATCCTCCCCGGAACGGGGAGGGGGACCGCGCGAAGCGTGGTGGAGGGGGCTCTCAACCAAGGGCATCCCGCGCGGATAGCCCCCTCCGTCAGCGCTGCGGGCTGTGTTCGAGCTTTGGCCAACCCCCGGTTGGCCAAGATCATGTCCGGGGGACATGATCTCGCTCGAACACTCCCCGTGCCGGGGAGGATTTGATGCAAACCATCGCCCAAGCCATCCGCACCGTCCTCACCACCGCCGATCCCCACGCCAAGGTCATGGCCGCCCGCGCCGCCGCGCGCGACTGGCGCCTCGGCCGCCTGGCGTACGTCTTCGACGTCGCCATGCCCGATCGCCCGGCACGCCCGGAGCATCCCGAGCTGCTCCCCCCAAACCGCATGCCCGCGCGCCGCAAGGGCGGGTCCGAGCGCGGCCGCATCGCGCTGATCCACGCGCTCGCGCATATCGAGTTCTCGGCGATCGATTTGGCGTTCGACATGGCCGGGCGCTTCGGCGGCCAATTCCCGCGCGCATTCGCCGATGACTGGATGCGGGTCGGCGCCGACGAAGCGATGCATTTCGCTTTGCTCGACCGGCGCCTGCGCACGCTCGGCAGCCACTATGGCGCAATGCCCGCGCACGATGGCCTGTGGGATGCCGCCGCCGCCACCGCGCACGATGTGCTGGCCCGATTGGCGGTCGTGCCGATGGTGCTGGAGGCGCGGGGACTGGACGTTACCCCCGCGACGATGGCGCGCTTCGCCGCCGCCGGTGACACCGCTACCAGCCGCATCCTCGCACGCATTTTGAACGACGAGATTCGCCACGTTAGGGCCGGAACCCGCTGGTTCGAATCGGCGTGCGCGCGTGCGGATCTGGTCCCCGAATCTACGTGGAAATACCTAGTAAACCGCTATTTTCGGGGAATGCTTAAGCCGCCGTTCAACGACTCGGCGCGCGACTCAGCCGGTCTGACGCGAGAATATTACCAGGCTATTGCCCAACCCTGACTTCTCCCGTCAGATGCAATTGTCCAAAGCGGAGGGGCTGCTTTCGGGACAGATTGAGAATTCAGGACAACCGCCGGGTCGCGCCGGTGCGGTAGTCCTTTTGGGGTTTCCGGGGACTCATGGCTAACGCTTCCAACACCAAGAACGCGACGCTGGGCGCCCGGTTCCGCAAATTCTTCACCGATCGCGATTTCATTTTTCATGACGGCCGGGATCTCCGCCGCTTCAGCATCGCCGGCCGCACCCAGGCCGTGGTCGCCTGCGTCGCCGCGCTGACCGTGACCTTCTCGGGCTATGGCGTCGTTCAGGCGGCGATGGGCGCGATCGTCGTCACCGGCGTCGCCGGCAAGGACGCCTCGCCCGAGGCGCGCATGGCCGAGATGTCGAAGCAGGTCGAGCAGATGCGCGCCGATGTCGACGCCGCCAAGCTCGCCGCCAAGGCGCATGCCGCCCGCGTCGAGCAGCGCCAGGCCCTGATCACCGCGGTCAGCACCGGGCGCGCCGATCGCGCCAAGATCAGCGCGCCGCTGCCCGAGACCAGCGCGCAGACCAGCGCCGTCACCGAGGAAGTGCTGGAGCCGCTCCGCCGCCTCGAAGCCAAGCAGCTCGCGGTCGCATCACAGGTCCGCGCCGCCGGGGAGGCCCGCTACGAGCAAACCGCCGCGCAGATCCGCCGCCTCGGCCTCAGCCCCGAACGCTACGTCAATATCCAGACCGTGCCGGGCGGCATGGGCGGCCCGTTCGAAGCCGCCGACGGCGACGATGGCGCCACCGCCGTCGATGCCGACGCGCAGTTCCGCGCGCTGTTCCTCACCTGGCAGCGCCTCGACACACTCGAGCAGACGGTGATCTCGATCCCGTCGATGCAGCCGGTCGACCATGTCCAGTTCACCAGCACCTTCGGCGTCCGCTCCGATCCGTTCCGCGGCACCGCCGCTATGCACGCCGGCGTCGACATCCCCGGCACGATCGGCACGCCGATTTACGCCACGGCGGACGGCATCGTCGGCTATGCCGGCGTCCGCGGCGGCTACGGCAACATGGTAGAGATCAGCCATGGCCGCGGCATTCAGACCCGTTACGGCCATATGTCCAAGCTTCTCGTCGAGGCCAACACTCGCGTCCACCGCGGCCAGATGATCGGCCTGATGGGCTCGACCGGACGCTCGACTGGCAGCCACCTCCATTACGAAGTCCGCGTCGACGGCAAGGCGGTCAACCCGATCCCGTTCCTGCAGAGCGGCGACTATCTGACCGCGATCCAGGATCGCCAGGCCGAAGGCGCCGTCGGCGGCCCCGCCACCAACTAAACCCTTTTCTTTCCTCGCCCCTGTAAGGGGAGTGCGAGGTCGGATCGCGCCCCGCGCGATCCTCAATCATGCGGGGCATGATTGACCTCGCACTGGTTGCGCAGACTTAGGTTGCGCTCCATCAGCGCGGCCTTAGTCAAAGCTGGGTGAGGGGGTGGCGATTGCTCTTCGCAGTCGCTCGGCGCCAAGCGCCGACAAAGGCCTAGGGGTGACAAGTTGGATATCCCCCGCCAGCCTTCGAGAGCATCACCCGCTCTTTGAAATCGTCCGCTTCACGAACGCGTGTCGCGCCAAACGAACCCGCGCATTCGCAATCGAAACGCGGCGAATGCTCCGCGAACCTCCGGTGAGAGTCGTCACGATTCGCCTTTCCCCCAGAGGAAACGCCAAACACATCCGCAAAAAACCCGCAAACTCCGTTCGCAACAGCGTCAGCATCGCGACTCGGGCCGGTTGCCTCGCGCCCCGCGCGGCCCTATCTCCACCCCATGACCACGCTCGCCCAGGATATCGCCCTCACGCCCTCCGCCGCGGCGCGCGTCGCGGCGATCGCGGCCAAGCAGGCCAGGCCCGCCATCCTGCGCCTTTCGGTCGAGGGCGGCGGCTGCTCGGGGTTCCAATATCAGTTCGGCCTCGCCGATTCCGCCGAAGCCGATGATATCATTGCGGAAACCGAAGGCGTACGGCTCGTCGTCGATCCGATCAGCCTCGATCTCGTCCGCGGCGCCAGCGTCGATTTCGTCGAATCGCTCGGCGGCGCGGCGTTCAAGGTCACCAATCCCAATGCGGCATCGGGCTGCGGCTGCGGATCGAGTTTCTCGGTTTGAAAATCGTCACGTACAACGTCAACGGCATCAAGGCGCGGATGGAGCGCCTGCTCGAATATCTCGACGAGCAGAAGCCGGATCTGGTTTGTCTTCAAGAGCTTAAGAGCTCGGACGAGACGATGCCCACCAAAGAAATCGAGGCCGCGGGCTATGGCGGCGTCTGGCATGGCCAGAAGGGCTTCAACGGTGTCGCGGTGCTCGCGCGCGGGGCCGAGCCGGTCGAGCGCCAGCGCGGGCTGGCGGGCGATCCCGACGATCTGCTCAGCCGCTATATCGAGGTCGAGGTCGGCGATCTGGTGATCGCGTCCATCTATCTGCCCAACGGCAATCCGCAGCCGGGCCCCAAATTCGACTATAAACTCAAATGGATGGAGCGCCTCGCCGATCGCGCAAAGGCACTGCTCGCAGAAGAGCGCCCGGTGGTGCTGGCGGGCGATTTCAACGTCATAGCCAACGACGACGACACCTTCTCGGTCCGCGCGATGGCAAGCGACGCGCTGATGCAGCCCGAATCGCGCGAGCGCTACCGCAGCTTGCTCGCGCAAGGCTGGACCGATTCGCTGCGCACCCGCTATCCCGCGGGCGGCATCTGGACCTTCTGGGACTATCAGGCCGGCTGCTGGCAGCGCGACGCGGGCTTCCGCATCGATCACCTGCTGCTCAGCCCGCAGGCCGCCGACCGGATGACCGGGGCGGGGGTCGACAAGGAATATCGCGGCCGCGAGCGCGCCAGCGATCACGCGCCGACCTGGGTATCGTTGCGCTAATTATTGGTGTGTATTACCTGACTATAGCACACCTGGCATTCGGTAATTTACGCTAACTATCTGAAATCGCACGTTTCAGGTGTATGGCACGCATAATGCACTAGCTCCGATGCAGGCGAAAACGCCCGCTCCCAAATCCGGGAAGCAGAGGAGCAAGACCATGATCAATATCCCCAATATCGGCCGCATTGCCGCTATCGCCGCCGCCACGACGCTCGTCGCTGCTGCCGCCGTTCCCGCCGGCGCGGCCATCTCCGATCCCGTCGGCGCCCCCGCCAAGGTCAAGAAGGAAACCCGCTACTGCGTCGAGAATCCCGTCTCGGGCAGCAATATCGTGCGCAAGACCTGCAAGACGCGCGACGCATGGATCAAGTCCGAAGGCTTCGATCCGATCCGTCACCGCTGATTGCGGCAATCGGCCCGCGGCGGGGTGAAACGCCGCGGGCTAGTACCGCCCTGGCAAGCGCTTGAAATGTTGGATTTCGCCTGCTGGGATCGCTGCGCTGCCGCTCGGCGCCGCTCTTTGACAGGGTCGAGTTCCCCGCCCTAAAGCGCCTTCTCGTAGATCAGATATTCGCGGTTGATCGAGGCGTTGATCGCGTCGGCGATCGCCACCATCCCCTGGTTGTTCTCCAGGATCCAGCCCACCTCGGCGCGCTCGGTGCCGTAGTGGATCACGGTGGCGCGGCGGATATATTCGATCATCATGAAGGCGAGCTGGCTCGCCATCCGCGACGCTTGCAGCCTTTTCACCACGCCCATCAGCGGCACCCGTGCGCCCTTGGACTTGGGATTGCGCAGCCACCACAGCAATTTGATCCAGTTGAACGGCAGCAGATTGCCCTTCATCGGTTTGATCGCTTCGTTCATGTCCGGCAGCGCGATCATGAAGGCGACCGGCTCGCCGTCGATCTCGGCGATGCGCAGCATCTCCTCGAACACCAGCGGCTTGAGCTTCTTGCCGACGTCGTCGATCTCTGCCTGGGTCAGCGGCACGAAGCCCCAATTGTCCGACCAGGCATCGTTGAGGATCGTCATGATGATCTTCGCCTCGGCCGCGAAGTTCGCCTTTACGATCTTGCGGACGGTGATGCGCGGATTGCGCTCGCCCAACTCGACGATGCGTTGGACGATCGGCGGAAACGGCTTGCGGACGTCGAGGTCGTAGGTCACCAGCCGCTTGGCCGTGGTATAGCCCGCGGTCTCGATCCAGCCGCGATATTGCGGCAGGTGATGCCCCATCAGCACCATCGGCGCATGATCGTATCCCATCGTCAGCAGCCCCGGCTCTTCCCACACCGACAGGCTCACCGGCCCCATCGCCCGGGTCATGCCCTTGTTGCGCAGCCATTGCTCGGCGGTGTTGATCAGCGCCTTGGCGGTATTCTCGTCCTCGGCCTCGAACAGGCCCCAGAAGCCGGTGCCAGGGCCGAAGCCCTTCGCCGGGTCCATCTCCAGCGCGAGGAAATCGAGATGCGCCGAGATGCGCCCCACCGGCTTGCCGTCGCGCTCGGCGAGGAACAATTGCGCCTCGGCATGGCCGAACCACGCGTTCTTCTTCGGATCGATCGTCGCGGCGACCTCGCTCTTGAGCGGGGGCACCCAATGCGGATCCCCGGCGTTAAGGCGATAGGCAAGGTCGATGAAGGCCTTGCGGTCGGCACCGTTGGTGACGGAGATGGGACGGATGGCGAGTGGAGCGGGTATGGCCAAGGTGAGGGCGCCTTTCTGGATGGCGCGTGGTCCTTTCTGCGCGCTGCGCTGTCAACCCGGCTGTTACGATTTGGGCAGGGTTGCTCCCTGTTACGGCCAACATCTAGCCACTATCTCCCTGCAATGGCACAAGGCATGAGTAGCTCGCTTGTTCTAGATCGCCCCGCGGCCGAGCCCAGCAAGGCAGCGGCGCTTCGGGTCTCGCGCGAACGCATTGCCGACGACAAGGCGATGCTGCGCGCCGCCGCGGACCTTACCCGCGACCTCAACGTCGCGCGCCCGGCGATCTTCTGGACCGATCTGCTGGCGACGGTGGTGGTGGGATACGCCGCGCTGGCGGCGGCGATCCTGCTCGGCTCGCCCTGGGCGTTCCTCGGCGCCGCGGTCGCGGTGCTGGCGCTATACCGCGCGGTGAGCTTCATCCATGAGATCAGCCATATCAAGCATAGCGCGCTTCCCGGCTTCCGCTGGGTTTGGAACGCGCTGGTCGGCATTCCGATGATGGTGCCCTCGTTCATGTATGAGGGCGTCCACAATCTACACCATGCCCGCACGCGCTATGGCACTGCCGAGGACCCCGAATATCTGCCGCTGGCGCTGATGAAGCCCTGGTCGGTGCCGTTGTTCGTGATCATGGCGGTGGTCACGCCGATCGCTTTATTCCTGCGTTTCGCGCTGCTGACGCCGCTGTCGATGCTGATCCCGCCGCTGCGCAAGATCGTCGTCGAGCGCTATTCGGGCCTGGTCATTAATCCTGCCTTCCGCCGCCGTCATCCCGAGGGCACGAGCCGGACGCAGTGGCACGTGCTCGAAGCCGCGACCTGCCTGTGGACGCTCGGCCTGCTCGCCGCGGTCGTGACGGGCGTGTTCCCGCTGCGCGCGCTGGCGATCTTCCTCGGCGTGGTTTCGGCCGTGACCGTGATCAACCAGGTGCGCACCCTGGTCGCGCATCTGTGGGAGAATGAGGGCGAGGCGCTGAGCGTAACGGCGCAATATCTCGACTCGGTCAATGTGCCGCCGCCGGCCTTGCTGCCGGTGCTGTGGGCGCCGGTGGGCTTGCGCTATCATGCGCTGCATCACCTGCTGCCGGGCCTGCCCTATCACGCGCTGGCCGAGGCGCACCGCCGTATCTCCGCCGCGCTGGACGAGGGGTCGCCGTATCACAAGGCGAGCTATCAGGGGTTGCCCGGGCTGGTCGACCGGCTGGTCCGCTCGACGATGACCGTCCGCCGCTAGGGTCTGCTCACTCCTCGGTGCGCAGCAGCACCGCTTCGCCAATCGCCAGGAACAGCAGAAACGGCGCCCAGGCGGCCAGGAACGGCGGATATGCGCCGAGGTTGCCCATCGCCAGCGCGAAATTGTCCGCGACGAAATAGAGGAAGCCCAGCGCCATCCCGATCACGGCGCGGATGAACAATTTGCCCGATCGCGCGAGGCCGAACGCGGCGACCGCGCCCAGCAGCGGCATCAGCACCGAGGACAAGGGGCCGGCCAGCTTGTGCCACAGCGACCCTTCGAGCGCCTTGGTGGGCCGTCCGGCCTCCTTGAGATCGTCGATCGCTTGCGAGAGCGCGCCGAACGACATGCCATCCGCATCGACGTGCGACAGCGTGAACTGGTCGGGACGCACGCCTTCGCCAATGCGGGTCGCGCCGAGCGTGATCAGCTTGCCGCTGGCGACATCGAAGCGCGTGGCGCTGTCGACGCGCCAGCCATCGCCGTCGCGGCGCCCGGCGGGGGCAGTGAGGATCGAGCTGACCGAATTATTGTGGCGCTCGTAGACGGTGATACCCTGCAGCGTCGCGGCATCGCCGCGGCCCCGGATCTGGTCGACTTCGATCAGATGGTCGCCGCCACGCACCCACACGTTGCTGCGGTCGCCGAGATCGGCCGGTACCGGATGATATTCGGCCGCCTTCCACTTCGCGAGCGCCGTGGTGCCGCGGGAGACGATGCGGTCGTTGAAGCTGAACGAGAGCAGCGCCACGCCGAAGCCGGCAATCACCAGCGGCGCCAGCACCTGATGCGCCGACAGGCCCGATGCCTTGAGCGAGATGATTTCGCTGTTCTGATTGAGCTGCGAGAGCGTGACGATCGTGCCGAGCAGCACCGAGAAGGGCAGGAAGGTCGAAATGATCTGCGGGGCGCGCAAGCCGATGTAGCGCCAGATCTCGGCATCGCCATTGCCATCGATGGCAAGAATCTTGTTCGATTCGCCCAGCAGGTCGAGCGCCTGCAGCACCAGCACCAGCGCGCCGAGCACCGCGAAGGTGCGGACCAGGAACATCTTCACCATATACAGCGAGATGGTCCGCGATGGAAAGAATGCGCTCAGATTCATGGCTGCGGTTCCCGCTTCCTGCGGCGGCCCGGAATATAGCGGGCGATGAATTTCGCCGCCTTGGCAAACGCCTTTTCGAGCGCGCCGATCGGCTGGCCCCCCGGGACATAGGCGACCTGATAGTACATCCAGAACACCAAAGACGCGAAAATAGCGAACGGCACCCACATCGCGATGATCGGATCGATCCGGCCCAGGCTGCCGACCGACTGCCCATATTCGTTGATCTTGTGATAGGTGACGATCATCACGATCGACAGGAATACGCCCAGCGCCGAGGTCGATCTTTTGGGCGGAATTCCCAGCGCCGCCGCGAGCAGGGGCAGCAGGAACATCGAGATGACCTCGACGACGCGGTAATGGAACGCCGAGCGGCTGGTGATCCGCAGCTTGCTCTCCGCCGCCTTGTCGCCGCCGATCCGCGCCAGTTCGGGCAGCGTCAATTCGAGGTTGCGGCCACCGCGAACCCGGAATTGCTCGTATTTGGGCAACGGGATCGGCTGGTTGTGTGTGGTGAAGGTCAGCACGCGCGGCACGGCCGAATCCTTGGTCTTCTGGATCAGCGTGCCGTTGGTCAGCTGGAAGACGATTTCGTCCGGGTTATCGGTGCGCAGGAAGGTGCCGTGCTGGGCGGAGATCGTGTACCAGCCGGTGGGCATGGTATAATGGACGAAGATACCGCTCAGATCGCGGCCCTCGTTCTGGCTGTCCTCGATCCGCATGGTCATCCGCGGGCCGAAATTGGTGAACTCGCCGACCTTGATCGACGCGCCCAGCGCGCCGGTACGCAATTCGAAGCGCAACCCCTCGTAATTATAGCGCGCATAGGGCTGGATGAAGCCGACGATCGCCAGGTTCAGGCCAGCCAGCGCGAAGGCATACATGAAGGGTACGCGCAGCAGCCTTGTGTAGCTGATGCCCACCGCGCGCAGCACGTCGAGCTCGGAAGAGGTCGCGAGGCGGCGGAAGGCGAGGAGGATGCCGAACATCAGCCCGATCGGGATGCCCAGGCCCAGATATTCGGGCAGCAGATTGGCGAGCATCCGCCAGACCACGCTGATCGGCCCGCCCTCGGTCGCGACGAAGTCGAACAGCCGCAGCATCCGGTCGAGGACCAGCAGCATTGCCGAAATCACCAGCGTAGAGATCAGGGGCACCGCGATCAGCCGCGCCATGTAGCGATCGATCGAATTCATGGGACCGCGCGCGCAACCTTTGTGTTTTCTGCCAGCGGCGAAGCGCGCCGTCGGCGTGTAAGCGCAAGGCTATAGAGACGGTTCCCGAATCCGTCAGCACGAAAGTTGCGCGGGACGCAATCGGCTGGACCGGCGGGGCGCGCGGATCTCGCGAAACCTAAGTTGACACCAACTTGACACTGGTCGCGCCGTTCCCGCGGCGATCCGGCCATTCGGAAGCGCAGTAAAGTTCAGCCCAACGCAGCTTCGGTTGGCGGGGATCGGCACTGTCAAAGAGCAGCCGCCGAGCGGCGCCGCCTTGATCTCAGCAGGCGAAATCCAACGTTTCAATGGCTTATTAGACCCCGGCGCGCACCGCCGCCTCCACCGCACGCGACAGCGCCGCCATGGTGAACGGCTTGCGCAGCACCTGATGGCCGCCGAACGCGTGGGCATCGGCATCGCCGGCGTATCCGGTGACGAACAGCACCGCGACCCCCTCGATCCGGTGCGCCAGCGATGCGATCATCTCCGGGCCGGTCTGGCCGGGCATGAGCACGTCCGAGACGATCAGGTCGAGCGCCTCGAGCTTGTCGATGATTCCGGGCGCCAGCAAAGGATCGCCGCAGCCGACCGGGCGGTGACCGAGCTCGGTGAGCGCACCCAGCGTGGCGGCGAGCACGCGCGGATCGTCCTCCACCACAAGGATATCGAGCGCGCCGGCAGGGGCGGCATCCTCCAGCGGAGCCTCGACGCCCCCGGCGGTGACTTCGCCGATATGGCGCGGCAAATAGAGAGTGAAGGTCGATCCTTCGCCAGGCGCGGTGACCACGCCGATCTCGCCGCCCGATTGGCGGACGAAGCCGAAGATCTGGCTGAGGCCGAGGCCGGTGCCGGTTCCGACCGGCTTGGTGGTAAAGAACGGTTCGAACACGCGTTCGAGCACCTCGGGGCTCATCCCGCTGCCGGTGTCCGAGACCGCGATGGTGACGTAATCGCCCGCCGCGCTCTCGCCGACTTCGTCCTGGCCGAGGGTGATCCCGCCGGTGGCAATGCCCAGCGTCCCGCGCCCGCCCATCGCATCGCGCGCATTGACCGCGAGGTTGAGCAGGGCGTTCTCCAACTGGTGGCGGTCGACCCATATCGGCCAGCCGAGACCGGCGTCGCTGGTCTCGACGCTAATCGCGCCGCCCAAAGTGCGATCGAGCAGATCGGTCATCCCCTGGATCACCGTTCCGGCCTCGACCGCGCCGGGCAGCAATGCCTCGGCACGCGAGAAGGTCAGCAGCCGCCGGGTGAGCGCGGCGGCGCGATTGGCGCCCTCCATCGCATTCTCGATATGGCGCTGGGCGTCGGGGCCGCCGGTGTGGAGGTGGCGCTTGGCAAGCTCCAGTCCGCCGAGAACCACCGCGAGCATATTGTTGAAATCGTGGGCGATCCCACCGGTAAGCTGGCCGACCGCCTCCATCTTCTGGACCTGGCGGAGCTGCGCCTCGGCGGCTTCGCGGTCGCGCATTTCGTCGCGGAGCTGCGCGGTCGCCTGGGCCACCGCTTCGCGCAGCTCGGCGGCGCGCTCGCGCTCGACATCGGCGTCCGCATCGGCCTCCGCGCGCCCGCCGATCGCCTGCAAGGTCAGCCAGCCGAGCACCACCGCGCCCGCCACCACCAGCAGCCCGAAGATGCCCAGCACCCGCGCCGCCAGCCGCGAGACCGCTACGCGCTCGGCCGATTCGGCCTTGCGCTGCCGCAGCGTCTCGCGCTCGGCATCGACGATGCCGGTCAGCCGGGCCTGGACCTCGGCACGGGCAGGGCTGACGCTGGCCTGGTAATAGCTGCCGAGCGCATCCTGATTGCGCTTGAACACCGAATAGCGCGCGGTATCGCCCAATTCCTTGCCGCGCGCGGCGAAGGCTTTGCGGAGCTGCGCGATCCGGGCCTGCTGCGCCGCGCTGTCGCGGGTGAGCGTGGCCAACCGGTCGAGATGCTCGGCGGCGTTGCGCCATTGCTCGGCATATTCGCGGCCGATGCCCCTGTCGGCGCTGATGACGTAGCGGCCCAGCGCCGCCTCCGCCCCGGCGATCGCGCCGGACAGCTGCCCGGCGCGGATGATCACCTCATAGGTCTGCGCCTGCTTGTCGAGCGCCGCGTCGCGCTCGCCATCGGCGCTGCTCTGTAGGCTGAGCAGCAGCACCAGCACCGCGATCCCGGCGAGCGCCAGCCCACCGAGCAGGACCATCCGCCAATCGGTTTTCCGGTCGGCGGCTTCCTCGCTCATTTAGATTACGCCGACGGCTTTTCCCGCCGCGTGGAACATCCCGATCACGCGGTCCATCTGCTCGGTGGTGTGCTCGGCACAGAGCGAGCAGCGCAGCAGGAACGTTCCCGCCGGAGTGGCCGGGGGGCGCGCCATGTTGACGTACAGGCCGCCATCGAGCAGCGCCTGCCACATCATCACGGCCTGTTCCTGATCCTTCAGGATTACGGCGATGATCGCGCTGTCCGGGTTTTCGGTGCCCAGCTCGAAGCCCATCGCCTTCAGTCCGCCATGCAATTTGCGAGCATTCTCCCACAGATGCGCGCGCTTGTTGTGTGCATGCATCAGCTTGCGGATCGACGCCGCGGCGGTGGCGACCACCGAGGGCGGCAGCGATGCGGTGAAGATATAGGCGCGGCAGGCGAGCCGGATCGCCTCGAACTTCGGATGGTTCGAGACGCAGAAGCCGCCGACGGTGCCGACCGACTTGGAGAAGGTGCCGACGACGAAATCGACATCGGCCTCGCAGCCCTGCTCCTCGTAAACGCCGCGGCCATTGGGTCCATAAAAGCCCATCGAATGCGCTTCGTCGCTGAGCACCATGGCGCCATGCTTCTTGGCGACCGCGACCATTTCCTTGAGCGGGGCGATGTCGCCGAGCATCGAATAGACGCCCTCGAGCACCACGAGCTTGCCCGCTTCCTTGGGCAGGCGGCCGAGGCGCTTGTCGAGATCGTCGACATTGTTGTGGCGAAAACGGACGATCTCGGCGTTGCCCTGCTGGCAGCCGTCATAGATCGAGGCGTGGCTGTCGGCGTCGAGGATAACGTACTCGCCCTTGCCGGCGAGCGTCGAGATCATGCCGAGATTGGCCATATACCCCGTCGAAAAGACGATCGCGCCGCTGACGCCGTAGAATTCGCGCAGCGCCTGCTCGACCTCCATATGGTCGCGGAAGGTGCCGTTGAGCATCCGGCTGCCGTTGGTGCCCGAACCGAACTGGTCGAGGGCGTCCTTGCCCGCCTGGATCACGTCGGGATCGAAGGTCATGCCCATGTAATTATAGGTGCCGAGCAGGATGGTTTCCTTGCCCTTGATCACCGCGACGGTGGGCGACTTTACCTGCTCCATCACGATCGCGAACGGATCGGTGACGCCGGTGTCGATCAGCGCCTGGCGCTCGGCGATCAGGCCGTCGAACTTGGACATGAGGTCGCGTTCCGGCGCGACTGCGGGCGGGTCCGCTGGCAGGGCGTCGGCAGTCTGGATGGCGTCGGTCATCGTCAGCCCTTCAGCTTCACCACGGCGTCCACCAATTGGCCGACGGTCTCGATCTCGGCCTGCATGTTCATGGTGATGATGATGTCGAACTCGTCCTCGATCGCCGCGACGAAATCCATGACCGTCAGGCTATCCCATTCAAGATCGCCGGCGAAGGTGGTGCCGTCGCTCAGCGCGACACCCTTCTTGTTGAACGGCGTGATCTGGGCGGCGATGGTATCGTAGATTTCGTTGCGGTCGCTCATGGGGCAGGTTCCTAATGCGATCCGCAGCAAGTGCCAAGCGAATGCGGCGGGAACGGGACGGTGGCGGGGCGGGATGTTCAACCGGATGGCAAGTTGACCAAGTTGACCATTGCGACGCGCGTGGCGCCTTGAGACAGCGGCGTGGATATTCAACCAGTTGGTTGGTTGACCAAATTGACTCGTGCATCGCGCGCGGAGGCGCGTGAAAGCTGGCTGGTATTCCTCGCCTAGGCATGTCCCGCTGTCCCAAGCGAAATCCTATTTTACAAGCGCCGGCGCGTCGCTTGGCAGCGCGATGGCCCCGTGCGAAGTTGGGATCATGGCGGACGAATCCCGATTGCGGGGCGGCCCGATCCCGCGGCTGGCCGGGATATGGAGGCGGCTGAAGCGCGCGTACCGCGACGTCCGCGAGCTGCCGTACGAACGCAGGCTGGGGATACGGACCGCCTTGGTCACCCCCGCGCTCGGCCATTTCGCGGCGCAGATCGGCGGTCACGAAGGCACGCCCTACCGCGTGCTCGACAGGATCGCGCAGCATCTGATGGAGCATGGCATCGCGCCGCCGCGCTTCATCGATGTCGGGTGCGGCCTCGGCCGGCCGCTCTATTATTTCGCCGATCGTTTCGAGGAACTGCAGGGATATGAGATCGTGGCGTCGCTGTTCGCGGCTGCCCGGGAACAGCTCGGCACGGTCCGCGCGAAACGCCCCGCTTATGCGCGGATCGACATCCATCACGCCGATGCGACCACCGCGGTCCCGCTCGACCGGCCGATGGTGCTGTTCCTGTTCAATCCCTTTGGCCCGGCGCCGATGGCGCGGCTGTGCGGGCAGCTGAAGGCGGCGGAGCATGCGGTCCACCTTTACTACGTCAACCCGGTGCTGGCCGGTATGCCGGAGGCGGAAATGGGCCGACCCGCCGACGCCAGGCTGCGCGGCCGGTTCGACATCCTCTATTACCGGATCGCGCCTGCCGAAGCGCCCTAAAGCAGGCCCTGCTGGCGATACCAGGCGGCGGTCGCGGCGAGCCCTTCTTCGGTCGGCACCTGCGGCGTCCACAAGTTCGCCGGCGGCCGCTTCGCTGGGTCCACCACCCAGTCTTCATGGCAGAAATAGGCGACGCGGTCGGGCGTGAGCTTGGCGTTCTTGCCCCGGACCAGCCGGTCGAGGTGGGCGCCTGCCATCATCAGCGGGCGGGGCAGGCCGATCGCGGCGACGCGCTTGCCGACCGCGGCGCCGATCGCGCGGGCGAAATCCTTGTGGCTCCAGCCGCCTTCCACGCCGTCGTCGCAATCGAGGCGCATCTTGCAGGAGTCGCTCAGCGCCAGCGCGAGGAGGAGACGGCCGAGATCGCCGACCTCGATCAGCGACACGCGGCCGCTGGCGGGGGTGAGCGCGATGCCCATTTTGGCGAGCTTGAACAGCTCGAGCATTTCGAGGTCGCCGGGGCCGTAGATCGCGGGCGGGCAGACGATCGTCCAGTCGAGCGGGGATGCTTCGACCAGCGCGTCGCCTTCGGCCTTGGACCAGCCATAGGCCGAGAGCTGCGGCTCGCGCGCGGCAAGGCTGGAGACGTGGACGAAGCGCTCGACTCCCGCGCCCTGTGTGGCGGCGAGCATGTTGGCGGTGCCCTCGACATTGCCGAGCGCGAAGCCAGCCTTGTCGGGCGCGTTGACGACGCCGGCGACATGGATGACCGCGTCGGCGTCCTCGGCGAGGCGGGCGAGGGCGGGCTGGTCCTGCAGGTTGCCGGGGATCCACGTGATGCCCGGGCGCTCGGCCTGCTCGCGGCGGGTGAGCGCGCGGACGTTGTGCCCGGCCTCCAGCGCAATGGCGATCAGGCGGGTGCCGACGAAGCCGGTGCCGCCGGTGATGGCGAGAACGCTCATCGCTTAAGCCCCTCCCCTTCAGGAGCATCGGCGCAGCTCTGTCCCCCGGAAAGGGCTAAGAGCGCCGATGCTGGGTTGGGGGTGGGGCCTATCCACGGGCGAACCGCTTGAGGCACTGCCCCACCCCAACCCCTCCCCTGAAGGGGAGGGGCTAGCAAGAGCCGAGGCCTCCGCTCCTGTGTCACAGCAGCGCCATATGGCTGCGGTGGACCAAGGCCGAGCGCGGGGCATAGCCGAGCACCTCGGCGAGCTCCTCGCTGCGCTTGCCGGTGATGCGCGCGGCGTCTTCGCTGGGATATTCGGCGAGGCCGCGGGCGAGCTGGGCGCCATCGGGGCCGACCACCACCACCAGATCGCCGCGGACGAAGCTGCCTTCGATGCGTGTGGCGCCGGCGGCGAGCAGGCTTTTGCCCGCCGCGAGCGCCTTGGCCGCGCCGCCATCGACGTGGATCGTGCCTTTGGCGGTGAGACCGCCGGCCAGCCAGGCCTTGCGCGCGGGCGCACTCTTCTCCGCGACAAACAGGGTGTGACGCGCGGCGGTGGAGAGCGGGCGATCGACCCGGCCCGAGGCGATGGCGAGATGGGCGCCGGCGGCGTTGGCGATGCGCGCGGCGGCGATCTTCGAGACCATGCCGCCCGATCCCATGCCCGAGGCCGAGCTGCGGTCGGCCATCGCCTCGACGGCCTCGTCGATACGCTCGACACGGGGGATATGAACGGCGCCGGGGAGGGCGGGGTTGCGGTCGTACAGCCCGTCGATATCGCTGAGCAGCACCACGCCCTGCGCGCCCGCCGCCTGCGCGACGCGGGCGGCGAGGCGATCGTTGTCGCCGAAGCGAATCTCTTCGGTCGCGACGCTGTCATTCTCGTTGAGGATGGGGACGACGTTCAGCGTCAGCAGCCGGTCGAGCGTGGCGGCGGCGTTGAGATAGCGGCGGCGATCTTCGAGATCGTCGAGCGTGACCAGCATCTGCGCCGCGGTGAGGCCCTCGGCTGCAAGTGTTTCGGCCCAGACCTGGCTGAGCGCGATCTGGCCAACCGCGGCGGCGGCCTGCGCATCCTCCAGGCTGGCGCGGCCGCCTTTGGGTAGGCCGAGGCGCCGCGCGCCGAGCGCAATCGCTCCGGAGGATACGACTGCGACCTGCTGCCCTTCGCGGACCCGCTCCGCGATATCGGCGGCGATCCCCGCGAGCCATTCCCGCCGGACCCCGCCGTCTTCATCGACGAGCAGCGCCGAGCCGATCTTGACGATCAGGCGGGGGCAGGAAGAGGGCAGGAAGAGGGGCATAGGGTTATTGGCCCAGCCATTTATCGATGGTCAGCACTGTGCCGTTGAGTGTGCGCAGGCATGCCATGGTGACAAGCTTTTGCGGGCACTGAATGCGTCGAACCAGAAGGTAAAGCCGCTTCCCTTGCAGCCGAATCAAATCGCGCTGAAAGCGATCGTCGCGAACCACCGTTTCAGTACATTTGTCCGAGCGGCAGCCGGAGGGCGTGAGACGGTCGCCATCAACGTAATTGTAGATGCCCGAGATTTCGAACGGGGTACCAAATGCCGGCTCCGGCTGGCTCGCGGTCTCGATCGCTCCGGGTGCGCACCCCATGAGTAGGATCGGGAGAACCGCACTGGCTCTCACACCGGCGACCACTCGATGGTGTCCCCGCCCTCGTCGTCCACGCTCACGGCGCGCGCCTCGGGCCCGATCGCCTCAAGTAGCTTGTCGAGCACCCAGTCGAGACCCGTGCCCGCCGCACCGGAGAGCGGAATCACCGGCGCGCCGCTGGCCTCTTCCAACTCGGCGGACAAAGCGGCGATCAATTCGTCGTCGAGCGTGTCGATCTTGTTGAGCGCGACCACGACCTGCTTGTCGGTCAGCCCGCCGCCGTAATTCTCCAGCTCGGTGCGGACGATGCGGTAGCTTTCGGCGACGTCCTTGTCGTTGGCATCGACCAGATGGAGCAGCACCTTGCAGCGCTCGATATGGCCGAGGAAGCGATCGCCGATGCCGACGCCCTCCGCCGCGCCCGCGATCAGGCCGGGGATGTCGGCGACCACGAACTCGCGCTGCTTGTGGCGGACCACGCCGAGCTGGGGGCGGGTGGTGGTGAAGGCATATTCGGCGACCTTGGCCTGCGCATTGGTCACGGCGTTGATGAAGGTGGACTTGCCCGCATTGGGCAGGCCGACGAGGCCCGCGTCGGCCAGCAATTTGAGGCGGAGCCAGACCCATGCCTCTTCGCTGGGCCAGCCGATGCCGTGCTGGCGCGGCGCGCGATTGGTGCTAGTCTTGTAGCTGGCGTTGCCGCGGCCGCCGTCGCCGCCGCGCAGGAACACTTCGCGCTGGCCGACCTTGGTGAAGTCGAGCAGCACCTGCTCCTTCTCCTCGTCGATCACCTGGGTGCCGACGGGGACCTGGATGATGAGGTCGTCGCCGCCCGCGCCGGTGCGGTTGCTGCCGGCGCCGCCCTTGCCGCGCATCGCCCGGAAATGCTGGGTGTAGCGGAAGTCGATAAGGGTGTTGAGGCCGGCTACGGCTTCGAAGATGATGTCGCCGCCCTTGCCGCCGTCGCCGCCGTCGGGGCCGCCGTACTGGATGTACTTCTCGCGGCGAAAGCCCACGGCTCCAGGGCCGCCGGCGCCGGAGCGGACGAAAATCTTGGCTTGATCGAGGAAATGCATGGCGGCGACTTAGGCGTCTATGCCCCTGAACGCTACCCTTGGCCTTTGGGCCCGTTCCGGTGCGCGGCCATCATCGCGTTGGTGGCCAGCTCGCGGGCCTTTTCGCGCGGCAGCCCCAGCGCCTTGGCCATCGGCGCGCCGAGGAGGGCGTCGCCGAGCGCCATGATGACGAGGTGCAGCGTTTCCTCCTGGAGCGACATGCCCTCGTGCGGATGCTCGCGGCCGATCAGGTCGACCAGTTTCTGGATCGCCTCGAGGATCGGATCGAGCACGTCGTTGTTGCCCGACAGGATCATCCAGCTCGCCAGCGCGCCCGCGCCGCCCTTGTCGAAGGCGTCGAAGGTGAGGTCGACGACTTCGCGCGGATCGTGATCGGTTTCGCGTGCGCGCAGCACCGCTTCGCCGATCTGCGCGGTCACGGTCTCGGCGAGGCTGGCGACCAGGGCTTTCTGCAGCCCCGCCGCCGAGCCGAAATGGTGGAGCAGATTTGCGTGCGTGCGGCCGATTTTCGCCGCGACAGCCTTCAGCGTCACCGCCTGCGGGCCGCTTTCGAGCAGCAGCTCGCTCGCGGCGATCAGCGCAGCGTCGCGGGATTCCTCGGGAGAAAGGCGTTTGCGTGGTGTTATTGACATCAATGTAAGTAAACTTTATGCCCCTAGGGAAACCGGCTTAGTGGAGGAAACCCGCTCGTGAAAGCAAAGACTCCGGCAGATCTCACGATCACCCCGCGCGATCGCCGCTTTGGCCGCGATGCCGGGCAGGCGCGCTGGTGGCTGGCGGGCGATCCGATCGGCACCGCATTCCACAACGCGCTGTCGATCACCTTCCCCAAGGGCGAGGCGATGTTCATCGAGTCGGTCAAGGCGTTCCGCGACGGCGCGCCGCCGCGGCTGGCGGCCGAAATCAAGGCGTTCACCGTCCAGGAAGTGATGCACAGCCGCGAGCATGTCGCGTTCAACAAGCGCGTGGTGGAGGCGGGATACGATCTCGACCCGCTGGAGAAAGCGGTCGACGAGATCCTCGTCATCGTCCGCCAGCGCCCGCCGATCGTGAACCTCGCAGCGACGATGGCGCTCGAGCATTACACCGCGATCCTCGCCGCGATGATCCTCAAGGACGACCGCTACTTCGCCGGCGTTGACGCCGAGCAGGCCGATATGTGGCGCTGGCACGCGATCGAGGAGATCGAGCACAAGGGCGTCGCCTATGACACTTGGCTCCATGCGACCAGGGACTTCAGCCGGTGGAAGCGCTGGCGGATGAAGTCGATGGTGATGCTGCTGGTCACGCTCAACTTCTGGCGCAAGCGCGTGCAGGGGACGCTGGAACTGCTGCGGCAGGACGGCATCACCGGCCCGCGCGCGGTGGCGCGGGTGTGGTGGTATCTGCTCGGCAATCCGGGACTGCTGCGCCGGATCGCGCCGGCATGGGCGGCGTATTTCCTGCCGGGGTTCCATCCGTGGAATCACGACGATCGCGCGCTGATTGGGAAGGCCGAGGGCGGGGATTACCGGATGGTGGCGGCTTGAGGGGTGGTTACGCCAGAGGCTGCCAACATCGTGTGATTGAGAACTTCTTGCGATCACCACACAATTGCAAGACGTGGGCTTATGAGCTTTCCCGACTTCACCGATCTCCGCGCGATTGCGCTGGCGCTTGAAAGAGACGGAAAGTTCAAGGAATTACGCCACACCATTGAAAGTGTCTGGCGTGCCCAATCCTGCAATGCCGATCTTCGCCAAGCGGCAGACGCGTGCGACGCACTGCGTGCATTGCGGAGTAGTCCTAGGCAAAGAAATTCGTTTCCGCGCGCGACGACAGAGAACGCGTTGTTGGTGACAGGCGTGATGCTCTACGCGCGGGCTACGGGAACGAGCGGTCAGAAAGGCGAGCGCGGCTCAATTCAGCTCGGCGAGAAAAATCTTACGCCGGAGCAGTGGGCTGACCACCTTGCCCTGCTTGAGGTTCGCAATCGTGCGTTAGCGCATGTTCATCGAGAAAGTTTGATCGCTGATAATTTGTGGCATGAAGACTTGGTATTTGCAGTCGATCTTGCTGACCGCGGCTGGAAGCCGGCGGTGGGTTCGCACCGTATCTCATTCCATATCCCGACCTTCGAGCGTCTGCTTCGCCAGATACCTATCGCTGAGGGTTTGTTGCTGCGCGCATTCCATAAACGGATGGATGCCATGACGCAGATGATGACAAAAGTTTCTGTACCGCTGGATCTGTTCCTGCGCTTCCGGTTTGACCCGGTGAAAAAATTTGGTGGAATCGATGCCGTTGAGCAGATTCTTGCGGGGATTCCGGTCGGACATGCGACCATAATGACCAATCGGCCTTAAGCCGCTTTCACCTACTTTGGCATGTATTAGGACGGTCCACCGTCTGGCTCGTTTCTGGAGTAGTAGTTAATACTGCCGGTCCGCAGCCGCCTTCCGCCTTCCGCCTTCCTTGGGTTTGGCATCCCTTGGTGTCTGCAAATGAGATTGCTCAAGTCAGTCTAATTGTCAGGTGGATGCGAGCCGCCCACGCCCTACCTATCTCGGCGCCACCAGCAAAGGACCCCTACCATGACCGACATCACCAAAGCCGGAACCTATCGCCTCGGCGACCGCGACGTGAAGCGGATCGGCTATGGCGCGATGCAGCTGGCCGGGCCGGGCGTGTTCGGGCCGCCCAGGGATCGCGATGGCGCGCTGGCAGTGCTCATGGCGGCGGTGGCGGCGGGGGTCGATCATATCGACACCAGCGATTATTATGGGCCGCACGTCGTCAACGAGTTGATCCGCGAGGCGCTGGCGCCGTATCCGGAGGGGCTGACGATCGTCACCAAGATCGGCGCGCGGCGGGGGGCGGATGCTTCGTGGAACGTGGCGATGTCCGAAGCGGATCTGACGAGTGCGGTGGAGGATAATCTGCGCAACCTGGGCGTCGAGGCGCTCGACGTGGTCAATCTGCGGCTGATGTTCGGCGACGGGCATGGGCCGGGGGAGGGGTCACTCGAGGCGCCGCTGACCGTGCTTGCCGGGCTCCAGCAGCGGGGGCTGGTGCGGCATATCGGGCTGAGTAACGTCACGCCGGCGCAGGTGGCGGAGGGGCGGCGGATCGCCGAGATCGTCTGCGTGCAGAACCAGTACAACCTCGCCCACCGCGAGGACGATGCGATGATCGACGAACTGGCGGCGGCGGGTATCGCTTATGTACCGTTCTTCCCGCTGGGCGGGTTTTCGCCTTTGCAGTCCGGCGCGCTCGATGCGGTTGCGGCGGAGCTGGGTGTTACGGCGATGCAGGTGGCGCTGGCCTGGCTGCTGCGGCGCTCGCCCAACATATTGGTCATCGCGGGGACGTCTTCGGTGGCGCACCTCGAGCAGAATCTGGCGGTGGCGGGTCTGGTGCTGCCCGACGATGCGATGGCGCGGCTGGATGCGATTGGGGGCTAGTATATACTGATGTGCTCCTGCGAAGGCAGGAGCGTTGGCCGCACGTGATTACCTTGGCTGCCAACGCTCCGGCCTTCGCCGGAGTACGGTAGTACTTATTGCGCCGGGTTAGGCCGCCATCTTGGTTCGCGGGTCGTTGTCGGCCAGCTCGCCCGAACAAAGGTCCAGCTCGAACGTCGCGCAGGCGGCCTCGCCCCCGCGGGCGCGCGAGTGGCGGGGGACGATCTTGCCCGTCGGGCGGAAGCCCAGCTTGCGCAGCACGGCCCCCGAGGCGGGGTTGTCGATGAAATGGCCGGACACCAGCCGCTTCAGGCGCAGCGAATCGCGCGCCATGCGGACCATGGCGTGGCCGGCTTCGGTCGCATAGCCGCGGCCCCAGGCGTCGGGGGTCAGCCAATAGCCGAGCTCGTGGTCGCCCGCCGCGTCCTGCTGGATGCCGATGCCGCCGATCAGCCGCACCGAACCGCCGTCATGCGCGTACATGAAGAGGGACGGGCGCGCCACGCCCTGCTGGCTGGCGACATAATCGCGGGCGTCCTCGAGCGTATACGGGAAGGGCACCTGCGCCAGCTTGGCGCACACCGCCTCATGCCCGATCGCGCGCGCGATTTCGGGTGCGTCCTCGATCCAGCCGGGCCGTAATGTCAGTCTCTGCGTACGCACGAACATGACCAGTCTCCTCGGTCTTGCGGTGCCCCTGGCGCATCCCTGTGACGCGAAAGTTGCAACCGCATGTCGTGGGAGCAATAAAAAAGGGAGCCGGGGCGACCCGTCTCCCTTTTTCGGATTTCGCTTGGAAACCCCGGACCGCCCTGGAGGGCAACCCGGCTGGTTACCCGATGTTATTCGGCTGCTTGCGCCTGCATGTCCACCGAACAGAACTTTCGGCCGAGCTTGCCTTCCTTGAACGACACGCGGCCATCGATGAGCGCATAGAGCGTATGGTCCTTGCCAATACCCACGTTCACGCCCGGATAGAATTTGGTGCCGCGCTGACGCACGAGGATGTTCCCCGCGATCACGGTTTCGCCACCGAACTTCTTGACGCCGAGACGGCGGCCAGCGGAGTCGCGGCCGTTGCGCGAAGAACCGCCTGCTTTCTTATGTGCCATTGTCTATGCTCCTCGAACTTACGCTTCGGCGGCCGGGGCTTCCGCCTCGGCTACGGGGGCGTCGGCCTTCTTCGCCTTGGGCGCGGCCTTCTTCTTCTCTTCCTGGGCACCGATGGCGGTGATCTTCAGGATCGTATGCTGCTGGCGGTGGCCGTTCTTGCGGCGATAGTTATGCCGGCGCTTCTTCTTGAAGATGATGACCTTGTCGGCCTTCGCCTGGGCGATGATCTCGGCGGAGACCGTCAAGCCCTCAACCGACTTCAGCTCCGAGCCTTCGCCTGCGAGCAGGATATCGGTGAGCGAAATCGACGCTCCAGCTTCGCCGTCGAGCTTCTCGACGACGATCTTGTCTCCGGCGGCGACGCGATACTGCTTGCCGCCCGTGCGCACGATTGCGAACATGGGTCTCTTCTCTACAAAATGCATGTGCCCGCCAGGGTGACCCGGCAGGAGGAAGGGCGCAGCTATGCGAGGAGGCTCGCTTAGTCAACTAAAAGGTGAACAGCGCACCCCAAAAGGCGATTCTAATGCCGGTGCGTGCGCTTCAGCTTGTAGCGGCCCTTGGCATAGCCATCGAACAGGCCATCGATCGCCGGGTGATCCACTTCGTCGCCGCTCTCGTCGGCCACCAGATTCTGCTGGCTGACATAGGCGATGTAGCTCGAGTCCGAATTCTCGGCGAGCAGGTGATAGAAGGGCTGATCCTTGCGCGGGCGCACGTCCTCGGGGATCGAATCATACCATTCGTCGCTGTTGGCGAAGACCGGATCGACATCGAAGATAACGCCGCGGAAATCGAACAGGCGGTGGCGCACGACCTCGCCGATCGTGAAACGCGCGGTGGCGACGGGGGGCATGGGCACCCCGGCGTCATACGGTTCGGAAGAGGCGGCGGGCGTGGTCATGGGTATAATCTAATGGCTTTGCCGCGCCGCACAAGGATAGAGCGCGGGACGAAGCTTGCGGCCCCCAAATCATTGCGCTAGAGGCCCCCGCTCAAATCGACCGGTGCTCGTCTCTCAGGCGGCATCACACGACCTCGCGGAGAGGTGGCAGAGTGGTCGAATGTACCGCACTCGAAATGCGGCGTGGGTGCAAGCTCACCGTGGGTTCGAATCCCACCCTCTCCGCCAGGGTTCCCGGCCGCCGCGATCGTAACGACGGCCTCATGCCGGTTCCATTTTGAAGGCGATTTGATCCGGCGCATGCGTTTCGGCGCGACGGCTTTGCCGGCCCGTGCGCCGCGATGCTCGGGAACCCGAGGATTCGCATTTGGCCTGACGCGACACGGCGAGCGGAAGCGCCCGTGGCGACCAACTGCGCCCGTTAGATAGATATTCGAAATCAATTTCTTAAATATTACTTTTATGAGTAAGTTTACGCCGCCAATTTGAACATAACTGCCGCAGTTGTACAGCTGCTTGGCAGGGTGTTGTAAAGATACTTGACACCCACCAACCCCCGCTTATCATCAAGTTAGACGATTCTTTCCGCTCAGCGTTTGAAGAGCCGAGTCGAGCGCGCGATGGCGTGGGAGACGATCTGGAATCTGTGTAAAAGCGTAAGCTTGGCCAATGTACGGCCATGTTGAAATCAGTTTCATTAGCCTGGAGGTTCGGCGGAATGCGAGGAATCGCAAACCCCGATGCTTGTCCGGCGCGGATAGATATTCATTCGAATTTCGGAAACGAATTTCGAAGCTACATTCTATTGTCGATTGTTCACGGGGAGGGAATATATCCAATCTGGCGATTGCCACCAGGGGAAAGCCGCTGAAGGGACGATGCGCCGCGCAGGCGTGGCGCACCGCACGCTGACGGCCGGTCTCCCGCCCTGTGATCGCCGGCGCTGACATGGATCTTATCCGCAATTCACTCGAGACGATTTGCGGGCTGGCGAACACCTATCTGGAGAATCTCGATCGGCGCGGTGACGCGTGGGTCTCGCTGACCAGCCTGGTGGATCACGATGGCGCGCTCAATCCGGGCGCGCGCGATAAGGTCGTCATGTCGGTCTACAATATTACGCGCGAGACGACGATCAGTACCTATCAGACGACCTTTGCTTCGGGGCAGAGCCAGGGTCCGGTGGGTTCGCTGGCGGTGGTTAGTCCTCCTCTTTATATCGATGTGCATGTTATGTTCATGGCGAATTTCACCGAGAAGAACTACAGCGATGGCCTCGCCGCCATTTCGCGTCTGATCGGATATTTTCAGCAGACGCCCTATTTCAATCAGGATAACGCACCCGGACTGGCGCCGATCATCGACCGGCTGACGCTGGAATTCGAGAATCTGAGTCCCGTCGACGTCAATTACGTGATGGGCATGCTCGGCACGCGCTATTTCCCCAGCGCATTCTACAAGATGCGGATGCTGCCGTTCGTCTCGGCGGCGATGCAGTCGCGCAGCTATCCGATCTCGTCGGCGGGCAGCGACGCCGGCGCGCGGGGCAGCAGCTGATGGCGCGCGGACTCACCGCCACGCCTTCGGCGCGCAGCGTGACGGGCAGCTACACCCAGCTGTTCAACGTCCGCTTCCAGCACGATTATTACAATGTCTCGGGCGGGCAATGCCCCGATTTCCAGGTGGTGCCGACCCCCGATTGCGCGAAACTGATGACGATGCTGGGTATGCTGTTCAAGGATCACGGCACCGGCTTCAGCGTGATGATCGATCGGGCGCGCGTGCCCGCGTTGATCGCCTATGTCACCGGCCTCTATGCCGCCGCCGCGCCCGGCGCGGGCTATTGGTCGTGGCTGTCGTTCCTGATGGTTCCGGCGAATTCCGGGTTCGTCGGCATCACCAGCCTGCCGATCACGATCAACCCGATGGCGCAGAATCTGCACTTCTCCAATCTCGCGACCGGCTCGGACGCGAACGGCGCGGTGACGCTGACGGGCAGCGCCGCGCCGCAGACCTTTTATCCGGTGACGGGCCCGAATTTGAGCGTGCCGACGCCGGCGACCGGGGCGGTGACGCTGGCCGGCCTGTCGGGCGCGGCGGCGCAGGTGCCCACCAGCGCGAATCGCGACGCGACCAGCTTCAATCTCGCGAGCCTGGCATATGGCTATTACACGCTCGGCTTCGCCAATGCCGCGGGCAAGAGCGTGGCCGCGCCGAAGGGCTACGCCGCGCCGCTAAGCTATCTTTACGTGCCCGCGACACCATTATCCTTTTGCGTGCTCGATCTGCTGCTGACCCAGCCCGCCAAGGGCATGGGCGATCCGGCGGCGTTCCCGATCCCGCCCTTGCCTGTTCCTTCCAGCAAGGCCGCGGCGCCGGCGGCGATCACGCCGATCACCCTGGTGCTGCCGTTCGAGGCGCGCGGCACCTATTGGCGCTATTACATCGTCGCGCAGGACGGCACCGGCCAACTGGGCGCGGGCCTCGCCATCAGCGGCAAGGGCACCAGCTTCACGCGGAGCGAGGAGCAATTGCCTAACGGCGACCGCGCCGTGCTGTTCGCCGCCGCGAGCCCGCTGACGCTCCAGCAGCAATCGCAATACCGCTTCACCTTATCCGGCGAGCGCCAGGGCGCGAACGGCAGCCGCGACGACGTCAGCGTCGCCTGGCTGCCGACCGCGCCCGCCACGCCGGTGTGGCCGGGCCCGGCGGGCGACGCGCTCGCGGGAGCATCGGAAATCTACGTCTACGTCTGAAATGAACAGGGAAACACGTCCAACCTCCACTCCAGTTACGTTGCAGAAGGGATCCACTCATGGCGACAGCGACCAGTAAATACCTCAATCGCAGCACTCCGGGCGTCTACGTCACCGAGATCGATGCGTTCGGCACCGGCATCGTCGGCGTTGCGACCGCGGTGCCGGTGTTCATCGGCTACACTCAGTTCGCGGGCGATCCCGTGACCGGCGCGCCGCTGTACAACACGCCGGTGGCGATCTCTTCCTTCACCGAATTCACAAACTATTTCGGCGGCGCCGCGCCGCAGGGCTTCACCATCGCCCTGCCGACCCCCGCGCCGACCCCACCGAGCGGTGAATCGGGCGGCAGCGTCATCCAGCCGGTTCCGAGCTTTACTGCGTACTACACGCCCGGCGTCAGCGGCAGCACCCCGCCGATCAGCGGCAGCGGCGGCGCCACGCCGGCGCTCCAGGGCTTCATGCTCAATCCGGTCGAGGACGATCCGCAGTTCACGCTGTACTGGCAGATGCGGATGTTCTTCGCCAACGGCGGCGGCAATTGCTACGTCGTCTCGTGCGGCAGCTACTGGTCCGACGAGCTGCCGGCCTCGCCGCCGGACGCGACCGGATGGCTGCCCGGAGCGATCACCGCGGGCGATCTGGTCGCCGGCCTCGCCCAGGCGGCGTATGCGGTAGGCCCGACGATGATCGTCATTCCTGAGGCCTGCCAGCTGAGCCTGGCGGATTACGGCACGGTGGCGATCGCGATGCTGGCACAGGCGAGCTCGCTGCAGGACCGCGTCGCGATCCTCGACCTGCCCGGCTGCCTCGGCGCCAGCTCGATCGGCGCGCTCACCGCCTGCCAGAACGACTTCTGGAACGCGATCGCGCCGCAGATCGCCAGCGCGAGCTATGGCGCGGCCTATGCGCCCGCGCTCAGCTCGTCGATCGTGACGACCAGCGACATTCTCTACACCAACCTGCAATCAACCGATAACACGCTGTTCAACAATATCCTGACCACCCAGGCGAACCAGATCTACGGCGGCACGCCCGCGCAGTTCGCGACGATCCAGTCGGCAATCGCCGCCGCTTTCCCGCTCACGGGGGCAAACGACGGCGTCAACACGACGACGCTTTCGGGCGACGACAGCGCCTATCCGACGATCACGACCACCCAGACGCTGGCGCAGTGGCAGACCAGCCTCGACAATATGCTTCAGAACTCGCTGCCGATCTTCAAGCAGGTCGAGCAGCAGATCGCCAATACGATGAACGTGATGGCGCCGAGCGGCGCGCTCGCGGGGGTCTGGACCAAGAGCGATGCGCAGAGTGGAGTGTGGAACGCGCCGGCCAACATCGCGCTCGCCTCGGTCACGGCGCCGCTCTACAATATGAGCGACGTCGAGCAGGGCGGCTTCAACGTGCCGACCAACGGCCAGGCGATCGACGTGATCCGCGCCCAGCCGAGCCGCGGCTCGGTGGTGTGGGGTGCGCGCACGCTCGACGGCAACAGCCTCGACTATCGCTACATCCAGGTCCGCCGGACGCTGATCTATGTCGAGCAGTCGATCAAGCTGGCGCTCCAGACCTTCGTCTTCGCGCCCAATGATTCGACGACATGGTCGACGGTCAATGCCGCCATCTCGAGCTTCCTGACCGGCCTGTGGCAGTCGGGCGGGCTGATGGGCGCCAAGTCCACCGACGCCTTCTCGGTTTCGGTCGGCCTCGGCTCGACGATGACCTCGCAGGATATCCTCAACGGCTACATGGTCGTCGCGGTCACGCTGCAGATGATCCATCCGGCCGAGTTCATCGAGCTCACCTTCACCCAGACAATGGGCAGCTGAGGCTAGCCCGCCCCTTCACGCATTCTGACAGGAGATTCTCATGTCCGCTGAAAACACGACCTGGCCGCTTCCTAAATTCTTCTTCTCGGTCACCGGCATTCCCGGCACCCCGGTGTTCCAGGAAGTATCGGGGCTCGAGGCCGAGGCCCAGATCATCGAATACCGCGCCGGCAACAGCAAGATTTTCGCGCCGATCAAGATGCCCGGCCTCCAGAAGGTCGGCAACGTCACGATGAAGAAGGGCATTTTCGTCACCGACCAGAATTTGTGGAAATGGTTCAGCTCGATCGCGATGAACACGATCGCGCGCTCGACCGTGGTGGTGAACCTGATGGACGAGACCGGCACCGCGCGGATGATCTGGACGCTGAACAATGCGTTCCCGACCAAGCTCACCGGCACCGATCTCAAATCCGACGGCAACGAAGTCGCGGTGGAGAGCATCGAGATTGCCTATGAAACGCTGGCGGTCTCGATCGCGTAAGGCATATGGCAACCGCCTATCCGCCTCCCGCATTCGCCTTTTCCGTCGCGATCGTTCCTGGAACGCCGCCGCTGCAGCAGACCGCTGTCGACGCGGCGTTCCACGAGGTCACCGGCATCGACCCCAAGGTCGATACCGAGGACCATCCCGAGGGCGGGGTGAACGATTATGTCCACCAGTTGCCGGGGGTCACCAAGCATTCGAACCTGGTGCTCAAGCGCGGCTATGTCACGCAATCGTCGGGGCTGGCGACCTGGGCCGCGCAGACGGTGGGGTCGACGCTGGGAACCGCAATCCAGACCCAGGTGATCAACGTCAACCTGATCGATGCCGAGCAGAACACATTGGTGACCTGGACCTTCCAGAACGCCTGGCCGGTGAAGTGGGAAGTCGGCGGTCTGGATGCCAGCAAGAATGATTTTTTGACCGAAACCCTGGAGTTTTCCTACACCACCGTAACCCGAACGCTGAGCCAGAGTTCGAGTACATCAAGTCAAGCGTAACGCCGCGTCGGGGGGCGAGCCAATGCCGTTGGAAATCAGTGAAATCGGGGTTCATGTCGCCGTCGGGCCGGGCGCGCCGGCGCCGCAGGGTGGTGCCGGCCCGGGCGGTGGTGCGGGACAGGATGACGGTGGTGGCGAAGCGCTGAGCCCGGCGCAGCACGAAGCGATCGTCAACGCCTGCGTCCAGCAAGTGATGCGCAACCTGCGCATAATGCAGGAGCGCTGACGTGCCCAATCCCGCGCCCAGCAAATTGACGATCACCGCTTATTCGGACTCGGGGTTCAAGAACCAGGTCGGGCAGCCCTTTTCGGTGTGGGTCAATCCGGCGAGCTACACCCACAATACCAACATCGGCTATAACGACCGCCAGGCGCAGGGCAGCAGCGGCCCGTCGCCCGAATTCAACCGTATCTCGGCGGAAAACGTCTCGTTCGAATTGCTGTTCGATGCGACCGGAGTGATCCCGGTGCCGCAGGGCCAATCCTATGCCAATGGCGTCGCCGATGCGATCAAGACGCTGACCACGCTGGCGGTGACGCTCAACGGATCGATCCACAGCCCCAATTACCTGATCCTCGCTTGGGCGCAGCTCCAGTTCCAGTGCGTGATGAGCAGCATGAACCTCAGTTACACGCTGTTCCGTCCCGACGGCACGCCGCTGCGCGCCAAAGCGCAATGCACCTTCGACTCCTATACGAGCGAGACCCAGCTGGCGCAGGAGGCGAAGCTCAAATCGCCCGACGTGACGCATGTGGTGACGGTGCTTGCCGGGGATACGCTGCCGCTACTTTCGTATAAGATCTACGGCGACAGCAGCTATTACCGCGACGTCGCCGCGGTCAACGGCCTGCTCAACTTCCGCGACGTGAAGCCCGGCACGCAATTGCTGTTCCCGCCGCTGTCCGGAGCGTCGGCATGACCGCGCCATCGCCCGTCCTCGCCGCGATCACGCCGCCGATGTATACGATCACGGTCAACGGCAGCGCGCTCGACAGCAGCTATCAGGTCGCGTCGATCGAGACCTGGACCGGAGTGAACAAGCTGCCACGGGCGAGGCTGGTGATCTATGACGGCAGCGCCGCCGACGCGACCTTCGCGATCAGCGAGACCGCATCGCTGATCCCCGGCGTCGCGCTGGAGATCGCGCTAGGCTATGGATCGAGCACCACCACGGTCTTCTCGGGCGTGATCCACCGCCAGGGGCTGGAATTCTCCGCGAACGCATCGTCGCAATTGGTGGTCGAGGCGACCGACAAGGCGATGGTGATGACGCTGGCGCGCGCCAACGCGATCTTCGCCAACAAGAAGGACAGCGACATCATCTCGTCGCTGATCAGCACCGCCGGCTGCACCCCCAGCGTGACCGGCACCAGCACCGTGCACGAGACGATCGTGCAATATTATTCGACGCCCTGGGACCTGATGATCATCCGCGCGCAGGCCAACGGGATGGTGGTCATCGTCAGCGCGGCCAAGGTCACCGTCGCGCCGCCCGACACCAGCGCCTCGCCGGTGCTGACGCTGACGTTCGGCCAGTCGATCCTCGATTTCCGCGCCGAGATGGACGCATCGACCCAATATAGCGCGGGCGCGATCACCAGCTACGGTTGGGCGCCGGGCACCCAGGCGCTGGTGCAGTCGAGCAGCGCATCGGCGAGCGTTTCGACGCCGGGCAACATCAGCTCGAGCACGCTCGCCGGCGTGTTCGGGGTCAGCGCGTACATCCAGCAGACCGGCGGCGAGATGCTCGAGGCGGAGCTTACCGACTGGTCCTCGGCCGAGCTGCTCAAGAGCCAGCTTTCCAAGATCCGCGGCCAGGCGACTTTTCAGGGCAGCGCGCTGGCGGTGCCGGGATGCATGGTGACGCTGGCGGGGCTGGGGGGCCGGTTCAACGGCGACGCCTGGGTCTCGGGCGTGCACCACAGCCTGGCCGAGGGGCTGTGGCGCACCACGGTCGATATCGGCCTGTCGCCGTCGTGGTTCGCGGCCACCGCGGCGCAGGTGCCCGCGCCCGGCGCCTCGGGGCAATTGCCGCCGATGAACAATGTCCAGACCGGAGTGGTCAAGCAGATCGATTCGGACCCCGACGGCGAATTTCGCGTGCTGGTGACGCTACCCCTGCTCCAGGCGAGCGACGGCGCGGTCTGGGCGCGGTTCGGGTCCTTTTATGCCTCGAACGGGATCGGATCGAACTTCTATCCCGAGATCGGCGACGAGGTGGTGCTCGCGTTCCTGAACGGCGATCCGCGCTATCCGGTGATCCTCGGCAGCCTCTACAGCAAGGCCAATCCGCCGCCCTATCCGCCGGCGACGGGGGGCGACGGCGCGCCGAACGACATCAAGAGCTTCATGACCAAGTCGAAGATGCACATCGATTTCATCGAGCATCTGCCCAAGATGCTGCTGACTACCCCGGCGTCGCAGAGCATCGCCATCGACGACGATGCCGGATCGATCGTGGTGTCCGACAAGAACGGCAACACGATCACGATGGACAGCAGCGGCATCACGCTGAAGAGCGCGAGCGACATCACACTGACCGCGACGGGATCGATCAAGATGACCGCCGACGCCAATATCGAGATGACCGCTTCGGCATCGTTCAAGACCACCGCCAGCGCCTCCGCCCAGCTCAGCTGCGACGGCCCGGTGCAAATCAAGGGCGCGACTGTGGCGCTCAACCCATGAGCCAGCCGCCACGCTCCACCGCCTTTGCGGAATTCGGCCTGCGCCCGGGCGTCGACCAGGATTATCCGGAGTTCCTCGGCCGCGGCTGGAGCTTTCCGCCGACCTTCAACCGGCTGACCGGCGCGGTCGAAATGGCCGGCGGCGATCGCGACATCAAGCAGGCCCTGTGGATCATCCTGTCCACCGCGCTGGGCGAGCGGGTGATGCTGGCGACCTTCGGCTGCGATCTCCTGTCCAAGGTGTTCAGCACGCTGACCACCACCACCGCCAACGATATCGCGACGATGGTGACGCGGGCGATCATCGAGTGGGAACCGAGGGTCGTCGTCGAGAATGTGACGGTCGACGAATCCGAGCTGTCGGGGTGGATCGACATCCACATCGACTATATCGTCGCCCAGACCAATTCGCGCAGCAACATCGTCTATCCCTTCTATGCGATGGAGGCGACCCTGTCTCCGCCGCCCGGGTAAGGCGCCAGGCCATGGCGTCGCACCACAGCACCAGCAGGATCCTCAACCACGCGACCAGCCAGGCCGATCGCCTGCTCGGCGCGCCCACGCCCGAGGCGGTTGCGGTAGACGATCGCAGCCTCGCGCAGCTGATCGCCTTCGCCGCCAATTACGGCGGGCTGATCCGCTTCTACGATCTCGACAACAAGCATGACGGCACCTGGGCCGCGATCTTCGCCGCCGATCCCGCGGTTGGGCACGCGCTGCACGCGGCGCTCGACATCGCCGATATCGAGCGGATCCTGCAGCAATTGCTCGCCGACGCCCGCGCCGCGCTGAATCACGACCTGCGGCGCGATCCGGTGAAGCGCATCCTCGCCGCGCTGACCAAACTGATGGCGATATTGGACCGCGCGCATATCGGCGCGCACGACCTCGAGACCGCGATCAAGCGGTTCGCGCCGAAAGCGCGGCGCGACGGGCTCGGCGATCCGCTGCACCGGCTGCAGGCGCATCTGGCGTATCTGTCGCTCGACGAAGGGCTGCGGCGCGACGCCGATGGCGGCGAACGCGAATGGAGCGGGCAGCTCTACGACATATTGGACGATTTCATCGCGACGATGATCGCCGAGCTGCGCAAGGGCGCGTCGACCGCGCAGGCGGCGCTGGAAAAGGCGCTGGCGAGCGGCAAGCATGCGCCGAATGCGGCGATCTACAACGCGTTCGTCAAATTGTTCATCGACGCGCGGGCCGAGATGAACCTGTTTCCGCAGCGGCTGGTCGATTTCTACTACGACGACGTGCTCAAGCAGCACACTGTCGCGCCCGATCCCGATCAGGTCTTCCTGACCTTCACCGCGGTGCCCGGCGCCGAGCAGGTCTCGATACGGCGCGGCACCAAATTCCCCGCGGGCACCGATTCGCAGGGAGAGGCGATCAACTATTCCGCCACCACCTCGCTTGAAGTGACGCAGGCGGAAGTGGTGGAGCTGAACGTCCACCGCGTGACCAACACCAAGCTCGACGGGGTCACGGTGCCGACCGGGGTGCTGACCGGCAGCGTCGCGCTCGACCCGCGCAATCCGGCGGCACCGGGGTCGTTTCCGCTGTTCGGCGGCGCGGACCCGAAGCAGGACGGCGCGCTGACGATGCAGCGTGCGACGCTGGGCTTCTGCATCGCCAGCCCGCTGCTGATGCTGCGCGGCGGCACGCGCCGTATCGAGATCGGGCTGCTCGTCGGGCGATCGGCGCCCCTGCTGCCGCACGAAAAGCAGACCAGCCAGCAGGACGTCGACCTGCTCGTGCTGCTGATCCAGCAATATCTGCAGCTGCATTATTCCACCGCGGGCGGATGGATGCTGATCAAGCCGTTCCACGTCACGTCGGACCTGTGGCTGGGCAGCACTGATGGGACCACGCAGTTCAACATCGTCTTCGAGCTTCCCCCCGATGCGCCGCCGATGGTCGCGCTGGGCGAGAAGCCGCCGGCCGATGCACCGCCGCCATCGCTGCCGACCGACGCTTTCCGCAACGCGCCGGCGAACCCGGCGGTCATCGCCAGCATGGATTTGGAGGGCAAATTGCAGCCGGGCGCCTTCGCCCTGCTCGCGATGATATCGTTCCGCCACATCTTCCTCGACGTGCAGGTTGAGGGGCTCGACGCGCTGACGCTGACCACCCCCAACGGACTCGCAGATCCCAGCCAGAATTTCCCGGTGTTCGGCATGCCGCCGACCCAGCATGGCGCGCTGGAAATCTATGCGCCCGAATTGTTCGTCAAGCCGATCGACCGGCTCTCGGTGTCGGTTACCTGGGCGGGCCTGCCGGTCACCAGCACCGGCTTCCAGGGCTATTACCAGAATTACACGATCGACGCCGACGGCAAGGTCGCGTCGTCCCCGTTGTTCGACAACACCAGCTTCCGGGTCGCCTTCAGCGTCGCCAATCCCGGCTATTGGGACGTGGCGGAAGGGCCGGATCCCTATCTCTTCCAGACCATGCCGGCGCCCGCGCTTTCCGGCTTCCCAGCCTCCGGGTTCCAGATGGACATGACGGCGCCGTCGCCCGCCGCGCCGGTGCAGCGCGTTTCGCTGCTCGGCGTGCCGAACATCGTGCCGCAGACCGCGCCGCCCTATTACAAGCCGAGCACCAGCGCGCTGAAGCTCACGCTGACTGCGCCCAGCTATGCGTTCGGCAACATCCTCTATTCGAGCAACCTGATGGCGGCCTCGATGACCCAGAGCGCGGCGGCGATCAAGAGCGCGCGCGGCGAGCTCGACGCGCCGGCATCGAGCCCCGCCGCGCAGGTCGCCAATCTCGCGGCGGTCAACGCGACCGCGTCCGACAAAAGCTACGCCAAGAGCGTGTCGAGCGCCGCCAAAAGCGCGATCTCGTCGCTCACCGGCGAGGCGGTGACCGCGATCCAGCAGGGGGTGGCGCAGACCGGTGCCCCGCCCGAGAGCCAGGCATGGTGGCTGACGGACCTCGAGAAGGTCTTGTCCGGTATCGGCGTGACGAGGGGATCCTTGTTGTCGCGGCTGTTCGGGAAAAGCCGGGTGGTTTCCGAGGCGGCGGCGGTGGTGGACGGAATCAAGGGCTGGATCGCCCAGCACGAGGCGTCGCTCGGCACCGCCGCCGCCGGGTCGGTCGAGCGCGCGAAGGGGTTGCTCGCCGCCGCCGAGAATGTCGCGACCGCGCATGCTGCCGCCGCCGATCAGCCGGTGTCGGTGGCTCGCCCCGGCATCGCCGCGGCATCGCAGCAGGCGCAGATCGTGGTGCTGCCGCCGGCGTTGCCCAATCCCCCATGGCTGCCGATGGCCGCTGCGCTGAGCGTGGACTATGCCGCATCGGCGGACGCGCCGATCGACCTGGCCTCGGCCACGCCCGCGCCGCCGTCGAGCGGCTCGCCGGGCACACCGGCCCCGAGCGGCACGCCGCCCCCGAGCAGCGCGGTCATCGCGCCGGGCGTCACCTCCAGCGCGGGCAACCCACTCGATCTCGATTTCTGGCACATCGGCCCGTTCGGTGTGCTCAAGGGACCGGTGTCCGCTCCCGGCGCCAGCACCGGCCTCCTGCCCAAGGTCGACGGCCAGGCCGCGCTCTACATCCTGCTGTCGGCGCAAGTGCCGCAGGTCTCGTTGCTGTTCATGCTCGCGGCCGGCCCGGACGGCTGGTGGGACGATCCGCCCAAGATGATCTGGGAGGAGTATATCGACGATAACTGGCAACTCGTGACGATGTATGACGACACCACTCACGGGCTGCAGAACAGCGGCATCGTCACGCTCGCCCCGACCCTTATCGACGACAAGACCAAGGTGCCGCGCCTGCGCGTCCGCGCGCATGGCAAGACCGATGGCGCGCCCTATGTCCAGGCGGTGATCGCCAATGCGCTCGCGGCAAAATGGGAAGGGCCGGGGGGCGCGGCGGGACTGGGCATCCCGCTGCCGGTGAACACGATCACCAAGAGCCTGACGCCGATCGCCGGAGTCGCCGGGATCGTCCAGCCGATGCAGTCCTTCGGCGGCGCGCCGCCGCTGGTCGGCCCCGCATTCCAGATGTGGATGGCCGAGCGGCTGCGCCACAAGGGCTTCGCGGTCGATGCCTGGGACTATGCCCGGATCGCGCTCGCGGCGGTGCCTTCGCTGTGGCAGGCGGCGGTGGTGCCCGCGACCGACGAGAAGACCGGCAAGCGGTTGCCGGGGCAGGTGTGGATCGTCGCGGTCGCCGGTCCGAACACCCCCAACGTCAAGGACAAGACCGTCCCGCAGGTCGATCTCGCGACGATCACCGCGATCCGCGACAAGCTCAACAGCTGCGTCGGCGATTTTACCCAGGTCGTCGTCACCAATCCGCCCTATCTGCGCATGACGATCGTCGCCGAGGTCGAGTTCAGCAGCGAGGATACCAGCGCCTTCTGGGAGGATCAGCTCAAGGCCGACCTGATCGAATGGCTTTCGCCCTGGCCGCCGTCCGCTGCGATCGGGCCTCGCCCGACTAATTACTACACCCGCCGTTCGATCGCCGAGTTCATCCGCGGCCGCAATTATGTCCTCGGCATAACCAGCCTCGAGCTCCGGCGCGAGGCGGTCACCGGCGGGCCCGGCTGGCATTATCTGACCTCGGCCGCCACCCACGTCATCACCACGGCCAAGCCGGGCGGCAACCTCGAACTGCCCGTGCAGCGCGATCACAGTCAGGGGCAGGCGCTCGCTGCCGGGCAAATGTCCGAGGCCGGCGAATGAGCAGCCCCACCACCATCGATCGTGCCAAGAAGGCGGTGCCCGGGCCGGATTACGAGACGCTGCGTAAAGAGGCGATCGACCTGACCCAGCTGATGTCCCACAAGGGCTGGACTGACTATAATTACTCCGATCCCGGCGTCACTATCGTCGAGCAGCTCTGCTACGCGCTGAGCGAGATGCCGTACCGCGCCTCCTTCGCGGTGCAGGATCTACTGGCACCGCCGGTCGGCGAGCATGTCGCCCTGCGAAAGCACGGGCTGGTGCCGGCGATGGCGATCCTGCCGTGCAACCCGGTGACCAGGGACGATTTTCGCCGGATCGTGCTCGATCGCGTTCCCGAGGTCGCGAATGTCTGGTTCACGCGGTGCGCAGGCAGCGAGCATCGCGGGCTTTCGGGCCTGTATGACGTCGCTATCCTGCCGCGCAGCGACAATCCCGACACCGGCGAGGCCTGTTGCGGCCAGGACGAGTTGATCGAGCGGGTGCTGCGCTGCTATCGCGGGCATCGTTCGCTGTGCGAAGACGTGCACCAAGCCAAGGTGCTCGACCTGATCGACACCTATGTCCATGCCGAGGTCGAGCTGGAGGACGGCGCCGATCCCTCGGACACGCTGGCGCAGGCGCTGTTCGCGCTCGGTCTGTTTCTCGCGCCCGAGCCGCGCCGCCGCTCACTCAACGAGGAACTCGTCCGCGATGCCGCGACGGCGCGGGTGTTCGCCGGGCCGATGATGCTGCGCGGCTTCATTGCCGACGATCAGTTGCTGCCGCTTCCGCACAAGGTGCCGGTGACTCAATTGCTCCAGATACTGGCGGAAACGCCGGGGGTGCTTTCGGTCGGGCGGATGTCGGTGGAGACCGGGGAACGCACCCATCAGCGCGGCGATACCATCCACGTTCCCAAGAACGGCGTATTGTGGTTGCAGGGGAGCAACCGGGACAACCATTTCACCATCCACCTCCACCGCAATTATGCGCGCGTGAAGCCGAATTCGGCGCGGGTGGCGCGGCTGCTCGAGAAATTGTGGAGCGCGCAGCGGCGGACCTTTGCGATGCGTGCTGAATATACCGCGCATTATGGGCCGCCCAAGGGCAATTTCCGTGATCTGGCGGCCTATACCTCGGTGCAGGACCAGTTCCCGAACCTCTACGGCATCAATCCCGCGGGCCTGCCGCCCGGCGCGTCGCCGACCCGCAAGGGCCAGGCGAAGCAGCTCAAGGGCTATCTGATGCCCTTCGACCAGCTGATGGCGGATTATTTCGCGCAATTGGCCTTCATCCGCACGCTCTTCTCGATCGATGCGGGCGGCGACAAGACGTACGCCACCCAATCGCTGGCCACGATCGTTTCCAAGGTGAGCCCGCTGCTGATGCCCGACTATAAAGCCGGGGTGGCCGAAGTCGCGCTGGAGGGCGACCCGGTGGATACGCGGCGCAACGGCGTGCTCGATCTGTTGCTGTCGCTCTATGCCGAGCAGGTCGATGGACCGGCCGGCCCGGGCAAGGGAACCGACGCCGGACCCCAGGCGACGACGCTGATCCAGGCCAAGCAGACGATGCTCAAGCAGGTGGCGAGCCTGACCCGCAACCGCGGCCGCGGCGCCGATTACCGGCGATCGCGCAGCGCGCGGGGCATATCGGGGATGGAGCGGCTGTGCCGCCTCCAGCTCGGGCTGCTGGACACGATCACCCGGGAAACCGCCGCAAGGCCCGGGGGCGACAGCCGCACCGAGCGGTTATGGTCGGCATCGCCCGATCCCGCCCATGCCAATTTCGGGCTGCTGCTGCCCGAGGAGATGGGGTCGGCGCTCGATAGCCTGTTCCAGCCGGTATCGTCGTTCGACCTGCGCGACGCGCCCGCCCGGCCCGAGCCGTCGCCGCTCGCCGGTCACCGCGTCGCCCAGCCGCTGGCCGAGGCGCTGGGCGATCCAGGCCGCTATCGCATCGGCAGGTCGCCGGGATCGATGGCGATCTACATCGCCTGCGTCGATGCCGAGGGCGGCTGGTGGTGGCTCGGCGAGCATCACGACGAGGCGCGCGCGCTGGAGACGATCCGGCAATTGCTCCGCGACAGCCGGCATCCGCATGGCGGCGACGACGGACATGCGCGCTTCTATGTGGTCGATTGGGTATTGCTGCGCCACGCCGGACTGATCGAGACCGACAGCTCGCGGTACAATTTCCGCGTCACCGCCTTGCTTTCGGCCAGCCGGAAGGAGTGGGAAGATACCGCGTGGCGGCACGAGGCAGAGTGGGTCATACGCGACAACACCCCCGCGCACATCGCCCTCGACTGCCTGTTCCTGAAGCCGGGGGAGATGCTGCGGTTCGAGAAGCTCCATTCCGAATGGCTCGGCACGCTGCGCGGATGCAATACCGGGCGGCAGATCCAGGCGAGCCGCGCGCTCGCCGATTTCCTCGACGGCGAAATCCCCTCGCACCCCAGGCCGACGCCGACCGCGACGCCGCACCCGACGAATCCGTATCCGCATCCGACCGGGACGCCGGAGCCCGCACCGACTCCCTGTCCGATGCCGACACCCGAGCCGACACCCTGCCCGGCGCCGACGCCGCCATATCCTGTGCCCGAGCCAACCCCCTGCCCGGGACCGGCGCCAACCCCGGAGCCTGTGCCAGAGCCCGAACCGGACGAGCCCGAGCATCCGGTGTGGGACTGGATCACATGGTTCTGGTCGGCCTGGGTGTGGCCGATGATCAAGCTGGTGGTCGGCTGGCGGCTGGTGCTGTATTTCTTCCCCGGCACGCCCGAGCCGACGCCGCTGCCCTTGCCCGCGCCCGAGCCCACGGGCGCTCCCGTGCCCCCGCCGCCGGACGATGGTGGAGCGACACCCACGCCCGCGCCCGCGCCGACCCCGGCTTCGGGATCAGGCCTGCCGGGGCATGTCGCGGCGGCGCCATCGGGCGCGCTCGCCTTCGATACCGACACGATATTGACCAGCACGACCGCCCGGGCATTCGCCGAAGCGGGGATCAAGTGCGCGATCCGCTATCTGCCGCGCAATGCGCTGGCCACCCCGAGCGCGCCGCAGGGCGACCTCACCGCGCCGGAGGCCAAGGCGATCCTCGACGCCGGGCTGGCGCTGATGCCGGTCCAGCACGTCGCCGGCGCGGGCTGGGTGCCGAGCGAGTCGCTGGGCACCAGCTACGGCCAATATGCCGTGCAAAACGCCCAGGCGGTGGGGCTGCCCGCGGGGATCAGCGTCTGGCTCGATCTGGAGGGAGTCGCGGCGGGAACGCCGGCGGGGACGATCCAGGATTATTGCAACGCCTGGTACGATCAGGTCGCGGCGGCGGGCTATGTCCCCGGCCTGTATGTCGGCGCCAATTGCGGGCTGACGGGCACGCAGATCGTCGGCACGGCGTTCCGCCATTTCTGGCAGTCGGGCAGCAGCGTGCCGGCGATATCGACCGGCTATTGCATGGTCCAGAAGATCAGCGGCAGCTATGTGATCGACGGCGTCTCCTACGATCTCGACACGATCCAGACCGACGAATACGGCCAGACGCCGGTGTGGCTCGCGCCGAACGGGAGCACGCCAGCGCCCGCGCCGGCACCCGCACCGACGCCGACACCCACTCCGGCGCCGACACCTGCACCGGCCACCTCCGTCCTGGGCGGCACGGTGCGGAAGTCCGTGCCCGGCACGCGCGGCTTCGATTGCAACACGGTGCTGACCGCTTCGTCGGCGCAGGCGTTCAAAAACCAGGGCTTCGCCTTTGCGGTCCGCTATGTGCCGCGAACCTTCGTCGCGACCGCGTCCAACGCGCAGGGCAATCTTACCACCGCCGAGGCGCAGCATATCCTCGGCGCCGGGCTGGCGCTGATGGCGGTCCAGCATGTCCAGAGCCCGGGCTGGGTGCCCAGCGAGGCGCTGGGCACCAGCTATGGCCAGATCGCCGCCGCCAATGCCCAGGCGGTGGGGCTGCCGCCGGGGATCAACCTGTGGCTCGATCTGGAGGGCGTCGCCTCGGGCACCGCGGCGGGGATCGTCCAGGATTATTGCAACGCCTGGTACGATGAAGTCGCGGGAGCGGGCTATGTTCCCGGTCTCTATGTGGGGGCGAGCTGCGGGCTGAGCGCGACCCAGCTCGTCGGCATGTCGTTCCGCTATTTCTGGCAATCGGGCAGCACCGTGCCCGCGCTCTCGACCGGCTATTGCCTCGTCCAGAAGATCAGCGGCAGCTATGTGGTCGACGGCATCGCCTATGACCTCGATACGGTCCAGTCCGACGAATACGGCCAGACCCCGATCTGGCTGGCACCCTCCCTATGACAATCTTCATCTCCATCGCCGCCTATCGCGACCCCGAGCTGGTCCCGACCATCGAGAATTGCATCGCCCGCGCGCGCTGGCCGGAGGATCTGCGCTTCGGCGTATGCTGGCAGCACGGCGAGGGCGAGCCGGCGCCGCCCAGGCTGGATCGCGGGCGTATGCGGCTGCTCGACGTGCCGTGGCAGGCGAGCCGGGGGGCGTGCTGGGCGCGGGCCGAGTGCATGAAATTGTGGGACGGCGAGGAGTATTTCTTCCAGCTCGATTCGCATCACCGCTTCGTGCAGGATTGGGACGCGGTGCTGCTCGATCAGATGGCGCGCAGCGGCGCGGCCAAACCGGTGATGTCGGCCTATGTCCCGGCCTATGATCCCGCGGTGCCGACCCCGGAGACCGAGCCGCCGACGGTGATGCGGTTCGACCGCTTCACCCCCGAGGGGATCGCATTGTTCCAGTTCGGCGCGATCCCCGGCTGGGAGCAGCGCCGCGCGCCGATGCGCGCGCGCTTCGTCTCGGGCCATTTTCTGTTCGCGCCGGGCAGCTTCGTCGCCGACGTGCCCTATGATCCCGATCTCTATTTCATCGGGGAGGAGATCACGCTGGCGATCCGCGCCTTCACCCATGGCTATGACCTGTTCCACCCCGACAAGCATGTCGCGTGGCACGAATATACCCGCAAATTGCGCCCCAAGCATTGGGACGACCATCTCCAGGATCGCGGCGTCGAGATGCCGTGGCATTCGCGCGACGCCGTCAGCCTGGCCAAGGTAAAGCGTTTCCTCGCGCATCCCGAGGTCGGGCCGTTCGGCTGCGGCAGCGTGCGCAGCTTCGCCGATTACGAGACCTATTCGGGGCTCGATTTCGGCCGGCGCTTCGCCAGCCGCGCGGCGCGGCGCGGGGACGAGCCGGTGCCGGTCTGCCCGCTGGTGCCCGATCCGGTGTGGACCGTCCGCGTCGCGCTTGATCCCGAGGCGCTGGAGCCCGACGCGCTCGATAATCCCTTGTTCTGGTACGTCGGTTTCCACGATGCCAACGGTGTCGAGATCGCCCGCGACGACGCCGGGCGCGCCGAACTGATCGACCTGATCCATGGCCGCAGCGGGCCGATCCTGATCGAGCGGCAATTCGCGTCCGCGCGCCCGCCCGCAAGCTGGACGGTGTGGCCGACCGACCGGCGCGGGCGCTGGCTCGGCAAGATCGAGCGCGCCGTGGATGCCGCGGGATTGATGCAGGAGCACGCATGACCATCTTCGTCTCGATCGCCGCCTATCGCGACCCCGAGCTGATCCCGACGATCCGCGACTGCATCGCCCGCGCGCGCTGGCCGGACGAGTTGCGCTTCGGCGTGTGCTGGCAGCACGGGGCGGGGGAGGAAAGGCCGCCGGCGTTGCCCGGGCGCAAGCTCAGGCTGCTCGACGTGCCGTGGCACCAGAGCCAGGGCGCCTGCTGGGCACGCGCCGAGATCATGAAGCTCTATGCCGGCGAGGATTATTTCCTCCAGCTCGATTCGCACCATCGCTTCGCGCAGGATTGGGATGCCCTGCTGCTCGATCAGATGGCGCGCAGCGGCGCGGCGAAGCCGTTGCTCACCACCTATGGCACCCCATTCGATCCCGCCGCGCCATTGCCGCCGGGGCAGCCGACCAGCATTGCCATACCGCTCTTCCGCGGCGACGGCATCCCCGTGTTCCAATGCCTGCTGCGGCCCGATTGGGGCGATGGCGGCGCGCCGGTGCGCGCGCGTTTCCTGTCGGCGCATCTGCTGTTCGCCCAAGGATCGTTCGTATCGGAGGTGCCCTACGATCCCGAGCTCTATTTCTACGGCGAGGAGATCACGCTGGCGGCGCGGGCCTTCACCCAGGGCTATGACCTGTTCCATCCCGGCGTGCACATATTGTGGCACCAGGAGCCGCGCCGGGTGACGCCGCTCCACTGGGACGATCACGTGCCGGGCGGCGAGGTGGCGATCAGCGCGCGCGAGCGCGATATCGCCAGCCTTGCCAAGGTGCGGCGCTTCCTCGCGCGGCCGGCGACGGGCGCGTTCGGCTGCGGCACCGCGCGCAGCTTCGCGCAATATGAATCCTATGTCGGGGTCAACTTCCGCCGCCGCTATGCCAGCGCCGCCGCGCGGCAGGGGCAGGAGCCGCCGGTGCCCGCCGCCGCGGGGCCGGGCGAAGTGAAGCCGTGGAATATCCGCATCGTCCTCGATCGCGCCGCGGTGCCGCCGCCCGCGCTCGACCGGCCCGCCTTCTGGTACGTCGGCTTCCACGACAGCGAGGACCGCGAGCTTGCCCGCGCCGACGCGCGCGCGCCCGAACTGTCGGAGGCGCTGTCGCGGGATTCGCGCGAGATCGTCCTCGAACGCCGGATCTGGACCGCGCATCCGCCGCGCAGCTGGACGGTGTGGCCGACCGACCGGAGCGGGCAATGGCTCGGCAAGCTTTCGGGCCCGGTCGATGCGGAGTGCCTGACATGATCCGGAGGGCCGCGCGGCGCCGCCAGGCTACGCATCCCGCCGATCCCGGCCCCGAGGACGCGGACAAGCCCGGCAGACAATGATGGCTACGCTCCCCACCCCGCACCGCATCGGCAAACTCGCGTTCCGGGCATCGGTCGCGGATTTCGACCTGGCGCTTGCGCTGCGGCCGCGGATCGAGGCGCTGGCGGGGCGGATGGTGCCCGAAGTTCTGGAGCGGGTGTTCGACGCGCTGGCGCCCGGCGACCTGCATCTGCGGCTTGCCCGGCTCGATCTGGATCTGGGCGAGGTCGGCCCCGACAGCCTGGAGGAAGACACGCTCGCCGCGCTCGAAAGCGCGCTGACCGATGCGCTGGGCAGCGCGCTCCACGCCGCGCGCAACAGCCCGTCGGACGAGGCGCGGCTGCTCAGCCCGTCGGCGGCGCGGCTGACGATGTTCGAGACCTATCTGGTGACCGGCGTGGTGCCCTTTGCCGAGCGGTTCGATCCGGCGGTGCTGCTGCACGAGCTTGCCTCGGAACAGCCTGACGAATTTGTTGCGATGCTGCGGCGGCACGGGCGGGCGCGGCATGTGCTCGAACGGCTGGTGCTGCAGGCGGGGGAGGCGGGGCTGCGCGAAGTGCTGGCGTTGCTCGCCCCCGCTGATGCGGCGGTGATCCTCGCGCTGCTCGCCGATGTGATCCTCGCCTACCGCGAGAAAGCGGTCGAGGCCTTGGTGCCGCTGGCCGAACCGGCGCTCGAGCGGGTTTTGTGGGTCGCGACGTTCGAATATTTGCTGCGCGATGCCGGCACCCAGTTCAACCGGCGGCGCTTCCTTGCCTTCCTGCTCGGGCGAGAGGCGGCGCGGGCGGGGGTGGCGTATGCGGATCTGCTGCGGCTGCTCGCCGATGCGTTGGCGCGGACGCGCAAGCGCACCGGGTTCCGCTCGTCGCTGCCGGTGGTGCTCGCCGAGCTGCTGGCCGAAATGCCGATCGAGCCCGACCCGGTTGCGGTCGTGCCCGAACCGGTGGGCGGCGATGCGGCGGCGTTCGCGGCGGCGCGGGCGGGGGATTTCGCCGCGCTGCTCGCCCTGGTCCGCAGCCGCGCCAGCAATGCTTCCTTGCTCGAAGCGCTGGTCCGCAGGCTCGATGTAATCCTGTTCGCCGGGCTGATCCGCCTGCTCGAACCCGCCGATGCCGAACTGATACTTGCGATCGTCGACGATCTGGGCGCCGTCCACCGCGCCGAGGCGCTGCCGGTACTGCCCGAAATCGCCTTCGAGCAGCGGCTGCGCCTGCTGACCCTGCGCTTCCTGCTCCACGACGCGGGCACGCAGTTCAACCGGCGCCGCTTCCTCGGCTTCCTTCTGGAGCGCGAGGCGGATCGCGCCGGGGTGGACTATGCGGTGCTGCTGCGGTTGCTGGCCGACGCGGTGACGCAATTGCGCGCGCGCACCGGCTTCCGCGCGTCGATGCCCGTGGTGCTGGCCGAGCTGCTCGCCGAACTCGAACCGTTCTATGCCGAGCCCGAGGTCGAGGGCGAGCCCGGGATTGAAGCCGAAGCGGCAGCGCTGGCGGCAGCGCGCGCGGGCGATTTCGCGCCGCTGATCGCGTTGCTGCGCGCGCGGGCGCAGGATGCCGCGGGGCTGCGGGCCTTGGCCGCGCGGCTCGACCCCGCATTGTTCGCAGCGGTGATTCGAGCAATCGCGCCGGCGGAAGCGGCGGCGATCCTCGCCGATCTTGCCGAGCTGTTCGCAAGCCCGGCTTTCTCCGGCCTCGCACTGGCGCGCACGATCCGCCGGATCGCGTTGCGCGGGCTGCTGCGCGCGGCGGGGCGCTTCGATCGCCGGGAATGGCGCGACCGGTTCATCGCCGATCTGCGCGAGGAAACCGGTATTTCCGCGCCGGCGCTGGGCGCACGCGGTGGCTGGGAGGCAGATGCCGCGCTGATCCGCGACTTGGCGGAGTTGGACGAAGGCGAACGCCACCGCCGCATCGCAGCGCTCGGCCCCGCCGCGTTGATCCGTGCCTCAGCGAGGCTGGACGAAGGCGAAGGCCGCCGCCATATCGCCGCGCTCGATCCAGCCGCGCTAATCCGTGCCGCCGCGGAACTGGACCAAAGCGAACGCCGCGCGCGCATCGCCGGGCTCGATCCGGTCAATGCGGCGGCGATCGAGACCGACCTCGCCGCACTGGCGCAAGTGCACGCCGCGCAGGCGCTGGCGCCGCTCGATGTCGCGCGGTTCGGCGAACTGCTGTGGGCGCTGGCGATGGAATGGCTGGCGCATCGCCGCGGCGCGCGGTTCGATCGGCGCGCGTTCGGGCAGCATCTGCTTCAGGGCATCGCGCGGCACGGCGGCGCGAGCGAGGACGCGGTTGCAGGGAAGGTCCAGCACGGTCTGCGCCGCCTCGGTTCGGAGGATGCCGCGCCCTTTGCGATGATCGGTGCGATCGCGCGCGATGCCGCCGGCGCCGAAGACGCGGAAAGCGACCGCCGCCGGGCGATCGGCCATTTCCTCCGCACCGGCCAGCCGCCCTCGGCCGGACGCGGGCTTCCCGAACTGGCGAAGCACGATTCCGCGTGGCTCGCCGCGCTGATCCGGCAGCTGGCGCGCCAGACGCCGGGGGAGGTGCCGGCATTGCTCGCGCGCTTGCTCGAATGGCTACTGCCCGAGGAACTGCTGGAGTGCCTTGCGCCCGGCACGGCCAGCCGCGCGCTGGCGTGGGCCGATGCCCAGCGCGGCGGCGATCTCGCGACGTGGCAGCCCGTGTTTGCGGCGCTGATTGCCGGCGAGAAACCGCCCTTTGCCGCCGCGGCCGGCGCGGGGGGCAAGCGGCTCGACCGGCTGGCGCTGATCGCGCACTGGCTCGATCACGGTACCTCCGCCTGGTGGGCCGCCGCGCGCACGCCTAGGGCGCTGCTTGCCGATCTGCCGAACCTCAGCCTCGCCGAACTCACCTGGCTGTTCGACGCCGACGATTCGGAGCGCATTTTCGAGCGGCTCCAGCGCGCGATCGCGCCGCTCGGCGCGGCGGCGCGCCTGCGGCTGATCGCGCGGCTGGCGCCATGGGCGACCGCGGCGGGTGGGCCGCTGGCATCGGTGCTGGAGGGATTGGACGAGCGCCGCCGCCTCGACGTGCTGCTGCGCGCCGCCGCCGCCGCGATCGAGGGCGTGCAGCTCGACATGGCCGCGCTGACCCGCCCCGCGCCCGCGCCCGCGCCACCGCCGGTCCCGACAGCGGCGACCCGCCCGCCCGGCACCGGCGTGGCGGATTCCACGCGCCTGTTCGCCTGGCTCGACGGCGCACCCGCGACCGTCGCCGACAGCGAGGCGCTCATCCGCTATTTCACGAAGCTCGCCGATAGCGGCGATCTGGCACTGCGCGACTATCTCGCCGCGCGCCGCACCAGCGCCGCCGCGCGTGCGCGCTGGGCCGCGATCCTGCCGTCCGAGGCGATCGGGCGGCTGGTCCATTTGCTGATCCCCGCGGGCGCGCGGGCCTATCTCGACGCGGCGGTGGTGCTGGCGGCGGCGTGGCGTCAGGTCGCGCCGTTCGGGGCGCGGCGGTCCGATCCGGCCCAGCTCTGGTCCTTGCTGCTCGATGCCGTCGCCGAATCCGGCGCGGCCGGCTTGCCCGGGGTGACCGAACGGCTCATGCAGGGGCTGACCAATGGCGACGCGGGGCAGGTGGTCAGGTTGCGCGCGCAGGCGCAGAAACTGGCGCAGGACGGCGGGCATGTCGCGGTGGCGGCGGCATTGCGCAGGCCGGTGCGTCCGTCCGCCGCCGTCCGTCCCGAGCCACCCGGCCGCGCTCCGGAGGTCGCCAAGCCGTCCGCCGAGGAGAAAGCATTGCCCGAAGCGCCCGAACACCCGATCTTCATCGGCAATGCCGGGCTGGTGCTGCTCAATCCCTATCTGCCCGCCTTGTTCGAGCGGCTGGGGCTGCTGACGCGCACGGAGGACGGCAAGCCCAGGATCGCCGGGGTCGAGGCGCAATCGCGTGCCGTCCACCTGTTGCAATATATGGCCGACGAACGGCTCGACGCGCCCGAGCCCGAACTGGCGCTCAACAAGCTGCTGAGCGGTGTCGCCATCGCGCAGCCAATCGAGCCGGGAATCGTGGCGAGCGACGGGGATCGCGAGATCTGCGACAGCCTGATCGAGGCGGTCATCGGCAACTGGCCCATCATCAAGAACACCTCGATCGCCGGGCTGCGCGAGACCTTCCTCCAGCGCGACGGGCGATTGCTGCGCGGCGACGCCAAATGGGATCTGCACGTCCAGCGCAAGGGGCTCGACGTGCTGGTCGATCAGATGCCCTGGACCTTCTCGCTGATCTTCCACCGCTGGATGGCCGATCCGGTGCACGTGACGTGGTGACCGGCAATCCCGCCCGGCGGATGGCCGCCAACGCCGCGGTGGTCGAGAAGGAACTCGCCTGGCTCGAGGCGATGATGACCGCACGGTTCGCGGCGTATGGCGAGGAAGCGGCGGGAATCGATCTGTTCGGGCAGCCCGATCCGCCCCCGCTCGCGCGCGCCTCCGGGCCTTATGCCGAGCTGGTGCGCGGCTATTCGCTGAACGTCGCGGAGCGGCTGGTGCTGGTGCTGGCGCTGGCGCCTTATGTCGCGCCGGCAATGCTCGATCCGTTCCTGCTCCAGAACCAGGCGACGGGGCGGCGCTTCACCGAGTTCGGCGGGCTGGCCGGCCAGTCGCATGCCGGTTTCCTGCCCACCGCCGAGACGGCGATGTTCCTGCTCGCCGGCGACGACCGGCTGCTACGGGTCGAGCTCGAGTCGCTGTTCGCGCGCGACCACCCGCTGGTCCGCCGCGGCATCTTGGTCCTGGACCAGAAGCATCCCGAGGAACCGCCGCTGTCGCAGGCGCTGCGTCTGTCCGCGCCCGGCCTGCACCAGCTGCTGCGCGGCGAGGCGTATGCGCCCGTCCCGGGGCCGGATTTCCCCGCCACCCCTGTCACCACCACCCTCGACTGGGAGGATCTCGTGCTCGACGCCGCGACGATGCGCCAGATCGAGACGATCGGCCGCTGGGTCGCGCATTCGAAAACGCTGATGGAGGATTGGGGCCTCGGGCGGCGGCTCAAGCCCGGGTACCGCTGCCTGTTCCACGGCACGCCCGGCACCGGCAAGACGCTGACCGCAAGCCTGCTCGGCAAGCGCCACAACATCCCCGTCTACCGCGTCGATATCTCGCGCGTGGTGTCGAAGTGGATCGGCGAGACCGAGAAGAACCTTGCGGCATTGTTCGACCAGGCCGAGGATCGCAACTGGATACTGTTCTTCGACGAAGCCGATGCCCTGTTCGGCAAGCGCACCGAATCGCGCTCGTCGAACGATCGCGCCGCCAACCAGCAGATCGCCTATCTGCTCCAGCGGCTGGAGGAATATCCTGGTCTGGCGATCCTCGCGACCAACCAGCACAGCTATATCGACGAGGCGTTCGCGCGGCGGTTCCAGTCGGCGATCCTGTTCCCGATGCCCGATGCGGCGGCGCGCGAGCGATTGTGGCGCGATTCGTTCGAAAGCGACGGGTTCCGGCTGGCGAAGGACGTGGATTTCGCCGCGCTCGCCGAACGCTATGAGCTCGCCGGCGGCGCGATCATCAACGTGCTGCGCTACGCCGGGCTGATGGCGGTCGAGCGTGATCCGGCGGTGGTGCACGCGCACGACCTGCTCGACGGGATTCGCCGCGAGCTTCAGAAGGAAGGCCATTATGTCAGCAGGTGAGGGGAGGCTGCCATGTCGACGCCGGACGTAACCATGGGAACGGTGCTGCAATGCAGTTTCGGCGCCGCGCCGGGCAGCTTCATCGTCCTGCCGGTCAACCGGGTGACCGCGTGCAACCTGCCGTGCGGCACGATCATGGATAACAAGCCGATCCTCAATATCCCCCCGTTCGGCATGTGCCAGAGCCCGAGCAATCCGGTGGTGATCGCGGCGACCGCGGCGGCGATGGGGGTGCTGACGCCGATGCCGTGCGTGCCGCTGACCGTCGCGCCATGGGAGCCCGGCACCCCGACGGTAACAATCGCCAACCTTCCGGCGCTCGACACCAATTGTAAGCTGACCTGCGCCTGGGGGGGCATGATCACCGTCACTCAGCCCGCGCAGATGACGGTGACGGTGCCGTAATTTCCCGGCATTGCGCGCCGGGCGGTCTCGCGGTATTGACACGCCTGTAAACAAGCCAACGCACAGGAATTCCACGATGTTTCGCCACGAAATCGGAATCCTGCCCGCCGACATCGATCATATGGGTCACGTCAACAATTCGGTGTATCTGCGCTGGGTGCAGGACGCGGTGGTGGCCTATTGGGAGAAGGTGGCGCCTGCCGAGGCGGTGGCCGCGCACCTGTGGGTCGCGCTCAAGCATGAAATTACGTATCGGAAGCCTGCCTTTCTCGATGACCTGGTGGTGGCCGATGTCCTCGCCGAGCATGTCCAGGGCGCGCGCACGTTTTTCAGCACCGTGATCAAACGCGGCGAGGAAGTGGTCGCCGAGGTGAAGAGTTCGTGGTGCTGCCTTGATGCGGTCACGAAGCGGCCCGCAAGACTGGCCAAAGACGTCGTCAGTCGTTTCATTCCGGGCTAAGCCTCCGCCTCGCACATATTGCATTCAGGCGGAGGCTGCTTAAGTCCCGATTGAAAGCATTGCGGTGGAGTAACGACCGGTGAAGTTTCCGGCTATCAGTACGGCCCTGGCGCTTGGCGCCTTTCTCGTTTCGACCGGTTCGCTGGCCGCGGTGCCGCAGCCTGTGCCCGAGCCGGCGGCCGCCTGCGAAGGGCCGGTCAGTCCGGTGAAGGTCTACGTCAACGTGACGGGCGTGAAGGCGGCGCAAGGCCTGATCGCAGTCACTCTGTATGCCGATAATTCGAGCAAGTTCCTCGCCAAGAAGGGCTCGCTCTATGTCGGCCGGGTCGCGGCGCGGGCGCCGACGACGCGCGTCTGCATCCATGTGCCCACCACCGGCACCTATGCGATCGCGGTCTATCATGACGCCGACGGCGACCGGAAGTTCAAGCGCTCGGGCATCGGCCTGCCTGCCGAGGGCTATGGCTTTTCGAACAATCCGGGGACGCTTTTCGGCCTGCCAGCCTTCTCGAAGGTGCGAATCGGGATCCCGCGCACCAATGTCCAGACGACGGTGAAGCTCAAATATCCCTGAGCGCGTCGTCGCCGGCCAGAATTTCCGCCATTTCGTGAAAGCGCGGCTCATCGACGTCGAGCCAGCGTAGCCCGGTGATGTCCGTGGTCCACGCGTTGCCCCGGTCGGCGAGGCGCTGGACGCCGTCCGACAGGCTGCCTTGCTTCCCCTCGGCGATCGCCTCGCGAATCGCCACGGCGAGGGCAGGGGTGGCAAGGAACACGCCGGTATCCACCCGGTTGTAGCGCTCCAGCGTTTTGCCGATGCGCAGGATTGCGCCATCCGGCCCGGTATCGACCTTGGTAGTATCCTCGACGTCGAGCAAAGGTCCCTCAAGTAAAGTGTCGACCGCGAGCGTCAGCGTACGGCGCGGCGCGGCGAGCACCCGCGCGACGATGCGCGGATCGAACAGATGGTCGGACATCATCAGCAGATAATCGCCGTCAATGGCGTCGGCGCCGCTCAGCACCGAATGGCCGTTGGGCTTTTCCCAGTCGCCGGTGCGCACCGTCTCGATCGCCACGCCCAGCCTTTCGCCGATCGCGGGCAAGGCGGCCTCGAGCCGGTCGGCCTCATGCCCCGTCACCACGACGAACGACGTCGCGCCCCCCAGGGAGGCGCGACGCATGATATGTTCGATCATCGGAGTGCCGGCGACCGGAGTCAGCGGCTTCGACGGCGAGACCGACCGCAGCCGGCTACCGAAGCCGGCCGCGAGGATCAGGCACTTCATTCGGCTGCGACTGCAGCCTCGCCGGCGATGAACTCGTTCGTCAACCGTGCGGCCTCGTCATCGTTGAACTGACGCGGCGGATGCTTGCAGAAGAACGACGACGGACCGATCAGCGCGCCGCCGATGCCGCGGTCGAGCGCGACCTTGCAGCAACGGATCGCGTCGATCACGACCGCAGCCGAATTCGGGCTGTCCTCAACCGAGAGACGCAGCTCGAGGTTCATCGGAACGCCGCCGAACAGCTCGCCTTCCATGCGCAGGAAGCAAAGCTTGTTGTCGTTCAGCCAGGGAATGTAATCGCTCGGGCCGATATGGATGTTGTCGCTGTTGAGGCGACGAGTCATCGCCGACTGGACCGCGTCGGTCTTCGAGACCTTCTTCGATTCCAGGCGGTTGCGATCGAGCATGTTCATGAAATCGGTGTTGCCACCGGTGTTCAGCTGATAGGTGCGGTCGACGTTGACGCCGCGCGCGCTGAACAGGCTCGAAAGCACGCGGTGCACGATCGTGGCGCCAACCTGGGCCTTGATATCGTCGCCGATGATCGGGATGTTCTTCTCGCGGAAGCGCTGCTCCCAAGCGGGCGTGCTCGCGATGAACACGGGCATGCAGTTGACCACCGCAACGCCGGCCTCGAGCGCGCATTCCATGTAGAAACGCACGGCATCTTCCGAACCCACGGGCAGGAAGTTGACCAGCACTTCGACGTTCGAAGCCTTCAGCATCGCCACGACCGCTGCCTGATCGGCCTCGGGTTCATCGCTGCGGACGAAGCCACGCTCGTTGCCGGTGAGCATATGCGGCGCCATGCCGTCGAGCACGCGGCCCATCTGCACGATCGTTCCGGTCGCCGGAACGTCCGCCTGGAACACCGTGGTGCAATTCGGCTGCGCGAAGATCGCGTCGGAAACATCCTTGCCCACCTTGCGGGCGTCGGTGTCGATCGCCAGCACGAACTCCATGTCCGTGGTGCCGTATCCGCCGATTTCCTCGTGCATCAATCCGTTCGCGGTGTTCTCGGGATTGGCGTAATATGTCACACCCTGCACAAGCGAGCTCGCGCAATTCCCGATACCCAGCAAACCAACTTTAATCTTATTCATCGAGTCCCCCGAAAAGGTCTGTGCAAACGCTCGGCACAAAACCGGGCCTAGTCAAGCACCTCGCCCCCCATGGTGACAGAAATGAGACTCAGTCAAGGCCAAGGCAAGGCCGGAGCGCCCAATTCACCGCAAAAATTTTCGGCTTTCCATCCACGATTTATGTGCCAGAGGTGCAGGCCACGGTGGGGAATGAGGTACGGATTGTGACAATTTTAGCTCCCTCGGGGCCAGTTTCGCGTGGCCGGCCGCGCGAGATGCAGGACGTTTTCAACTACCATTTATACCATCCGCTGGCGAACCGGCTGGCGCGCGCGCTGTTGCCGACGGGCATCACGCCGAACATGGTTTCGGTGTTCGGACTGCTGCTGATCTTCGCCGCGGCATGGTCGTATACCACGCTCGCATGGCCACTTTCGGCGATTCTCGGCTTCGCGCTGCACCTCGCATGGCACGTCACCGATGGCGCCGACGGCGATCTGGCGCGACTCAGCGGAAAATCCTCCGCGACCGGCGAGCTGGTCGACGGGGTTTGCGATTATCTCGGCCATATCGTGCTTTACATCGCGCTGGCGGCGATGCTCGATAACAGCATCGGCTGGTGGTCATGGTTGCTCGCGGCGCTCGCCGGCGCATCGCACATCGCCCAGACCAACCATGCGGAGACGCAGCGCCGCCACTATCTCTGGTGGGTTTACGGCGTGCCCTGGCTCAAGAACGCACAGGCACAGAACAAGAAGGTGTTCGAACGCAAGAGCGCGTTCAACATGACCTTCGGGTGGGCGGTGCGCTATTATCTGGACCTCGCGACCGCGATGACCCCCTGGTCCAGTCGGATCGATCGCGCGCTCGAGTCGGCGACACCCGAGAAGGCCGAGTCGTTCCGCAAGCTGACGCGCGAGTCGACCCGGACGGCGCTGATGTATCAGAAACTGGTCGGCCCCAACCCGCGCACGATCATCCTCGGCATAGCCATGCTGCTGGGCAGCCCGCTCTATTATTTCCTCGCGGAGATCATCGGACTCAATCTGATCCTTGTCGCGTCGCTGGTGCACCACAATATCATGGGCAGGAAATTGGCTGCGGCGCTGGGGTAAATGAAGCTCGTCTATCCCGTTTTGTGGTCGCGTCCCGGGCGGAAGGCCTGCCAGGAGCAGACCGCCAACACCACCGCCGCGCTTGCCCGACTGGGTTGGGACGTCACGCTGCTGGTGCCGCAGGGGCCGGAGGATCCGGCACTCGATGCGGATGCGGTGCGTGGCTGGTTTCAGGTGCGCGGCGAAATCAAGGTTCTCCAGCGTCCGAGCAAATGGGCGGGCGAGAGCGCCTGGCGTTCGGCGCATTGGCTGCGGCAGGTGTTCGCCGATCCGGCGCTCGGCGGCGCCGACCTGCTCTATTCGCGCGCGCCGGTAATGCTGGCGATGGGCGCGGGCTCGCCGATCCCGTTCGTCACCGATCATTACCGTCCCTGGCCCGATGACTGGCCGTGGCTCCGTCCGCTGATTCGCCACACGACGCGGAACCGGCGCAGCCTCGGGGTCATCCTCCACTCGGGCTTCACCGCGGAAAGCTATGCCCGCGCCGGGGTTTTGCCCGAGCAACTGCTGGTCGCGCATAACGGCGCCGACGCGGAGCGGATGCGCGCTCCGCTGAGTAAGGCCGATGCGCGCGCGAAGCTGGGCCTGCCGCCGGATCGCAGCATCGCTGTCTATGCCGGGCGGGTGAACGCGCAGAAGGGGCTCGATCAGATATTGGCGCTCGCCGACCTCAGGCCTGAGACTTTATTCCTTTTGGTGGGTTCCGAAGGGGACGGCCCCATCGAATCGGCCGCGCGGAGCCGTTCGAATGTCACCGTCTTCCCCTGGCAAGAGCCCGATGCATTGCCGCTGTTCCTGTGGGCGGCGGACGTCACGCTCATCCCGGCATCCAGCCAGCCGCTCGAGCAATTTGGCAATTGCGTGCTGCCGATGAAGAGCTTCGCCTATCTGGCGGCGGGCCGCCCGATCCTTGCGCCGCGCGCGCCCGACACCGCCGAATTGCTGCGGCATGAGGAGAATGCGCTGCTCGTCAGCCCCGGCGCGCCGGAGGAAGCCGCGTCGGCGCTCGATCGCATCCTTGGCGATCCCGAATTCGCGGCGCATCTGGGCGAGGGCGCGCGCGTATCCGCGAATAGCCTTAGTTGGGACGCGCGAGCCGCCAAAATCGCCACATTTGTGCAAGATCGTATTTATACAATGAATACCAGAACATGATCGTCCTGATTTTCCCCAATGCCGCATCGGCCGAACGCAGGATCGCTGGCCTGTCGGTGGTGGCGCGCGCTGCCGCCGAGGCGTTCACCGCGGGCATGCGCCAAATCGGCGTGCGCCTGCAAAAGGGGACGCTTGCCTCGAGCACGCTGATCGAGCTTGCGCGGGTCTGCCCGGGCGCCGGCATCCAGATTCTGGGCGACGATTGCCCGCAGCTCCGGGCGGAGCTGATCGTCTATGCCGATAAGGTGTTGCTGACCGGCGCCGGCATCCGCAACCTACTCGCTTCCGATACCAACGCGATGTCGTCGGGCGAGCGGCTGATCGCGGCGCGGGGGCAGGGCAGCAAGACCCGCCAGGCCGGCCCGGACGAAGCGATCGACCTTTCGAGCAGCTGGGCCGCCAGCCGCGCGATCCTGCGCGGCACCGCCAAGGCAGGCGACGGGCTCGTCTCGCGCTGGCTCAACCGGCCGGTCTCGCAATTCATCTCGGCGCTGATGCTGCCGTTCGAGAGCGTGCGTCCGTGGCATGCCACCGTCTGGGCCGCGGTACTCGGTGTGGCGATGATCTGGGCGCTGCTGATGGGCGGCAAGACCGGGCTGATCGTCGGCGGCCTGCTGTTCCACGCCGCATCGGTGATCGATGGCGTCGATGGCGAGATCGCGCGCGCGACCTTCCGCAGCAGCCGCGCCGGGGCGATCCTCGACACCACCATCGATATGTTCACCAACCTCGGCTTCTTCCTCGCGGTGACGATCGCGCTCGCGCGCCTCTATGGCAGCGCGCATCTGTGGGCCGGCGGCTGGGCCGTGGGCACCGCCGCGATCGGCATGCTGGTGATGCGCGACTTGTCGAAGCGGGTCGGCGAGCCGGGCAATTTCAATATCCTCAAACGCTATTACACCACCCAATTCCCCACCGGCATCCCGGCCGGGATCGTCAAGGTGCTGACGACGCTGATCAGCCGCGATATGTTCGCATTGGTGTTCGCGGCGATGATCGTGCTGGGGGCGGGTTCGGCGGTGACCTATACGTTGGCCGGGTTCGTGACCTTGTGGGTGTTCCTGATGGCCTGCGCCGCGCCGGGATTGCTCCAGGCGCGCGGGCCTTATTCCTCCACCGCATCGGCATAGCGCCGGGCGATCAACGCGCAGGCGATCAGCTGGATCTGGTGGAATAGCATCAGCGGCAGGATCACCACGCCCACCTGCGCCGCGGGGAACAGCACGCCGGCCATCGGCACGCCTGAAGCGAGGCTCTTCTTCGACCCGCAGAACAGCAATACGATCCGGTCCTCGCGCTTGAAGCCAAGCAGCCGCCCCGCGCTCCAGGTGGCCAGCAGCACGATCGCCAGCAGCACGGTGCACAAGCCGAGGATCAGCGCGAGATTGCTCGCGGGTACCTTGCGCCACAGCCCGTCGACCACCGCCGCGCCGAAGGCGGTGTAGACCACCAGCAGGATCGATCCGCGATCGGTGATCGTCAGCAGCGCCTTGTGGCGCGCCACGAACCCGCCGATCCACGGGCGCAGCAGATGGCCGGCGACGAACGGCAACAGCAATTGCAGCAGGATGGTCTGCACCGAGGCAAACGACACGCCGGTTCCCGTGCCGTGCATCAGCAGCGCAACCAGCGCGGGGGTCAGCACGATGCCGATGAGGTTCGAGAAGGACGCGCTGCACACCGCCGCCGCGACATTGCCGCGCGCGATCGAGGTGAAGGCGATCGACGACTGCACCGTCGAGGGCAGCAACGTCAGAAACAGCATGCCCGCCGCGATGGTCGGCGACAGGAAGGGCAAGGCGGCGATACCGAGGCCCAGCAGGGGAAACATCACGAACGTGCTCGCGAGCGCCGCCAGATGCAGCCGCCAGTTGCTCGCCCCGGCCTTGATCGCCTCGCGGGAGAGCTTGGCACCCTGCAGGAAGAACAAAAGCACGATCCCCGCGTCGGCGGCGAAATCGAACAGCGCGACCCAGCCCCCGCGCGGCGGAAACAGCGAGGCGGCGATCACCGTGCCGAGCAGGGCGAGGATGAACGGCTCGAACACGGCGAGGAAACGGCGGAGCATCAATTGGCTTTCGAATAGGCGCGGCGGCCTCGGAGATAGGTGGCGGCGATGGCGCGGTCGTCGCCCAGCACCTGCAATGCGAACAACCGGTCGTGGAGCGATGCCCCGGCGGTGCGGCGGGCGAGGAGTGGCGTCGCCTTGTCATCCAGCACCACGAAATCGGCTTCCTGCCCGGGCTGGAGCGCCCCGACGCGATCGGACAGCCCCATGATACGCGAGCCACCGGCGGTGGCGAGGTGCAGCGCCCGGAACGAATCGAGCGATTCGCCGCGCAACTGGCAGACCTTGTACGCTTCGCCGAGCGTATGGAGCACCGACAGGCTGGTGCCGGCGCCGATATCGGTGCCCATGCCGACGCGCACGCCGTGCCGGTCCGCCTGCGCGAGATCGAACAGCCCCGATCCGAGGAAGAAATTGCTGGTCGGGCAGAATGCGATGCCCGCGCCCGCCTGCGCCATCCGCGCCATCGCCGGATCGCTCATATGCACGCAATGCGCGAACACCGAGCGCGGGCCGACGAGGCCGAAGCGATCGTAGACGTCGAGATATTCCCGCGCGAACCGCTCGCGGACCGCCGCGATCTCGCCATGGTTTTCGGCAAGGTGAGTGTGCAGCAGCACATCGGGATGCGCCGCCAGCAGCGCGCCCGCGTCCGCCAGTTGCTCGTCCGACGAGGTGAGCACGAACCGGGGCGTGACGGCGTAGCCGAGCCTCCCACGCCCGCGCCATTTGGCGATCAGCGCTTCGGTCTCGGCGCGGCCCTCGGTATCGCGAAGTTCCGGCGGGCCGAGGTCCATCATCACCTTGCCGGAAATGATCCGCATATCGCGGGCCAGCGCGGCTTCGAACAGGGCATCGACCGACCCGGAATGCACCGTCGCGAACACCAGCGCGCTGGTGGTGCCATTGCGCAGCAGTTCGTCGAGGAAGAAGGCGGCGATGGCATCGGCATGCTTGCGGTCGGCGAAGGCCGCCTCGGCGGGGAAGATGTGACGTTCCAGCCACTCCAGCAATTGCGCGCCGTGCGAGGCGATGCGCTCGATCTGCGGATAATGGACATGCGCATCGACAAAGCCGGGCACGATCAGGCCGTTCAGCGCCTCGACCGGTACGCCGGCGAAGCGCGGGGCCAGCTCGGCATAGGTGCCGTTGGCGACGACCATGCCGTCTTCGACCACCAGCAGGCCATCGGCGTGATGGACATGCGGGGCGCGATCCTCCGGGACGGTGAGGATCTCGCCGCGAAAACCCTGCACGGTCATGCCGCGGCTCTCAGCGAAAGCAGTTGCGCCAGCGTGGCGATGGCGATCACCTCCGGCTCCTTGCCGGGAATGCCGGGGATGCCGATCGGGCAGGTGAGGCGCGCGGGGTCCACGCCATCTTTCTCCAGCCGGGAGAGGAAACGGGCGCGCTTCGTCCGCGACCCGATCAGGCCGACGAAGGCGGCCCTGCTGGCGAGGGCGGCGGCGGTCAGCCGGTAATCGAGCGCGTGATCGTGGGTCAGGATCGCGACCGCCGAACCGGCGGGGGCACCGGCGGCACAGGCTATCATCGCATCTTCATCGGCCAGCATCACGCCGGGGGTTTCGGCCTCGGCGACGCGCGCGTCGAACCAGGCGAGGTGGATGGGGAGGCTGGTGGCATGCGATGCGATCGCGCGGCCGACATGCCCCGCTCCAAACATATAGAGATGCAGGCTGTCGGCCTCGACCGGTTCGACGAACGCGTCCCCTTGAACGGGGAGCGGCCCTCTGGCCGCCAGCATTCCCGCGCCGATGCCGGGGGACAGACTGCGCGAAAGGCTCCCGTTCAACCGGACCAGACACGGCCCATCCGCTTCCGGCACCTCCGCCACCCGCTCGACCATCAGCCGCACCCGGCCGCCGCAGCATTGCCCCAGCAGCGGCCCGAGCGGATAATCCTGCACGCGCCAGCTCCCCGGCGGATGTGCCAAAATCGCGCGTGCCTGCTCCGCCGCCTGATGCTCGAGCGCACCGCCGCCGATCGTGCCCAGCAGACGATCCGCAGTCACCACCATCCGCGCGCCCGGTCCGCGCGGGGCCGAGCCTTCGGTGGCGAGGATGGTCACCAGCGCGGTGGGGCCCTCCGCCAGCGCGGCGCGGGCGTGGGTGAGCCAGTCAGCCACGGCCGCGCAATTCGGCGATGGCGGAGAGGATACGCTCGGGCGTGGCGGGCGCGTCGAGCCTGGGTAAGCCCTTGCCCGGCGCGGCTGACGCCACCGCCTGTGTCAGCGCCGAGAACACCGAAATCGCCAGCATCAGCGGCGGCTCGCCGACCGCCTTGGAGCGGTGGATCGTGTCTTCGGCATTCTCGCCGCGTTCCCAGATGCGGATATGCATCCGCTTGGGCCGGTCGCTCGCGGTGGGAATCTTGTAGGTCGAGGGGGCATGCGTCATCAGCCGCCCGCGATCGTCGAACACCAGTTCCTCGGTGGTCAGCCAGCCCATGCCCTGGATGAAGCCGCCTTCGATCTGCCCGAGATCGATCGCCGGATTGAGGCTGCGGCCGACGTCGTGGAGAATGTCCACCGCCAGCACGCGATGCTCGCCGGTCATCGTGTCGATCACGACCTCGCTGAGCGCCGCGCCATAAGCGAAGTAGAGGAACGGGCGACCGCTGTGGGTGGCGCGGTCGTAATGGATCTTGGGGGTCGCATAGAAGCCGGTCGCCGATAGCGAGATGCGCCCCATGTGCGCGCGCCGGCACAAGGTCGCGAAGTCCCAGCCCGCGGATTCGGGCTCGGCGGCGGCGAAGGCGTCCAGCCTTGCCTTGATCTTGCCGGCGGCGATCTTGGCGGCCATGCCGTTCAGGTCGGCGCCCGAGGAGGCGGCGGTGGCGGAGGTGTTGGGCACCTTGTCGGTCCGTGTCGCCATTACCTTCACGGTATCGAGCGGCACGCCGAACACGTCGGCGACCACCTGCGCGCATTTGACCATCAGGCCCTGGCCCATCTCGGTGCCGCCGTGGTTCACATGAATCGAGCCATCGGCATAGACCAGCACCAGCGCCCCCGCCTGGTTGAGGTGCGTCGTGGTGAAGCTGATCCCGAACTTCACCGGGGTAAGCGCCAAGCCCTTCTTGAGCACCCGGTGGCTCGCATTGAACGCAGCGACCTTCTCGCATCGAGCCGCATAGCCGGCGCTCTCGGCGAGATCGGCGATGATCGCGGGCGCCACATTGTCCTCGACCGTCATGTGATAGGGCGTGACGTCGCGACCGGGACCGTACAGATTGGCTTGCCGCACGTTCAGCGGATCGCGGCCCAGATGCGCGGCAATCGCGTCCATCACCCGTTCGATCGCCAGCATTCCCTGCGGCCCGCCGAAGCCGCGGAAAGCGGTGTTCGAGACGGTGTGGGTCTTCATCCGGTGGCTGAGGATCTCGACCGCGGGGAGGAAATAGCAATTGTCGGCATGGAACATCGCCCGGTCGTTGATCGCGGGCGAGAGATCGAAGGTAGCGCCGCAGCGCGAGGCGAGGGTGACGCGGATGCCCTCGATCCGCCCCTCGCCATCGAACCCCACGTCATAATCGGCAGTGAAATCGTGGCGTTTGCCGGTGAGGATCATGTCGTCGTCGCGGTCGAGCCGGATGCGCGCCGGACGGCCGGTCCTCGTGGCGAACAACGCTGCGGCGGCCGCGCAGGCGGCTGCCTGGGTCTCCTTGCCGCCGAACGCGCCGCCCATGCGGCGGACCTCGACGGTCACGTCGGCGCTCGAAAGCGCCAGCACCTTGGCGATCAAATGCTGGACCTCGCTGGGGTGCTGGGTCGAGCTGAGCACATGGACGGCGCCCGCCTCGCCCGGCGTGGCGAGCGCGGCCTGGCCCTCGAGGTAGAAATGCTCCTGCCCGCCGATCTCGACGCTGCCGGAGATGCGATGCGCGGCGGCGGCGAGCGCGGCATCGGCATCGCCGCGGGCCATGCGCTGGGTGAATTCGATCAGCGAGGCCGCCTCTTCGGCCTGGGCGATGGTGACCAGCGCCGGGCGGGGGTCATACTCGGCCTTTGCCAGCCGGGCGGCGACGCGCGCGGCGCGGTGGCTGATGGCGGCGACGACGAACATCGGCTGGCCGGGGTAGAGAATCTCGTCCTCAGCGAAGAGCTTGTCGTCGTGGGCGACGGGGCTGACGTCGTTGATGCCAGGGATGTCGGCAGCGGTGAAGACCGCGATCACACCGGGGGCGGTGCGGACGGCGCCGAGGTCGAGGCCAAGCAGGCTGGCATGGCCTTCGGTCGCGAGGCCGAATGCCAAGTGTAGCGTGCCGGGCGCTTCCGGCATGTCGTCTACGTAGCGCGCGCTGCCGGCGACATGGCCTTCGGCGCTGTCGTGGCGGTGGGGGGCGGTAACTTCAGGCATCGAGCAAGCCCGGCTCGTTCAGCCAGAGGCGGCGAAGGAGATTGGCTGCGGCGGTGAGGCGGTATTCGGACGAGCCGCGCAGGTCGCTGAGGGGCTGATAGTCCTGCGCCAGCGCCTGGGTGGCCGCTTCGATTGTGGCTTCGGACCAGGGCTGGCCGATGAGCGCGGCTTCGGCGGCTGGCGCGCGTGAGGGGATGCCGGCCATGCCGCCGAACGCGATGCGGGCTTCGGCGACCGTGCCGTCCTCGATGCGGATCGCGAAGGCGCCGAGCAGCGAGGATATGTCGCTGTCGAAGCGCTTGGAGAGCTTTGCGATGCGGATCAGCGTGCCCGGGGCGGGGCGGGGAATGCGGATGCTTTCCACCCATTCTCCCGCCTGGCGGTCCTGCTTTCCATAACTGAGGAAATAGGATTCGAGCGGGATGGTGCGGCGTTCGTCGCCACGGCGCAGGGTGAGTTCGGCCCCCAGCGCGATGAGGGCGGGCGGCATGTCGCCGATCGGGGATCCATTGGCGATGTTACCCCCGATCGTGCCTGTGTTGCGGACCTGGAGGCCGCCGATGCGGCGGACCAGTTCGCCGAGATCCGGATGGAGGCGGGCGAGGGCCTCTCGTGCTTCGGAATAGCGGACGCCCGCGCCGAGGGTCAGGCCGTCGGCTTCTTCGGTGATGGTCTTGAGATCGGCGATATCGGCGATGAAGATGATGGTGCCCAGGTCGCGGAGGTGCTTGGTGACCCACAGGCCGATATCGGTGGCGCCGGCGACGATGCGGGCTTGCGGGTGATCGAGCATCAGCGCGGCGAGTTCGTCCGCGGTTTGGGGTGCGAACCAGCCGGGGCCGGATCGGACGGGGGCGATTGTGCGGAGAAGGTCGGCGGTGGCGCGGTCGTCGGAAGGCTCGGCAGGGTTGGCTTCTCCGGCCTCGAGGATCGGGCCGTAGCCGGTGCAGCGGCAGAGGTTTCCGGCGATCACGTCCTTCACCGCAGTGCCTTCGGTGCCGACCGCGCCGATGCTGCGCGCATACAGCGACATGACGAAACCGGGGGTGCAGAAGCCGCATTGCGATCCGCCATTGTCCGCGAGCGCCCGTTGGACAGGGTGGAGCTTGCCGCCTTGCGACAGGCTCTCGACGGTCTTGAGCGCCTTGCCGTCGAGCATCGGCACGAACAGGATGCACGCGTTGACCGCGCGCCATTGCACGTCCTCGCCATTCAACTCGCCGACGACCACGGTGCAGGCGCCGCAATCCCCCTCGGCGCAGGCTTCCTTGGTGCCGGTGCGGCGCAGCGGGCCGCGGAGATAGTCGAGGACAGTGTCGGTCGCCGCCGACTCCACGTCCATGATCTCGCCGTCGAGCAGGAACCGCGTCACTGCGGTTTCCCCTGGGCGATCCAATCGCCGAGCTTCTGGCGTTCCGCGTCGGTCATGCCGGTGGGATTGCCGAGTGGCATGATATGCGAATCGACCGCCACGCGCCTGATCCGGTCGGAGGCGGCACTGACGTGTTCGTATGTATCGAGCACTACGCCCAGCGGCGGTGCGGCGACCGCCGGGTTCGTCGGCTTCGGGCTGTGGCAGCTGGCGCAATGTTTCGCGAGGATCGGCTCGATCGCGGTAAAGGAGGTGGCGCTGCCCGCGACGGCCGCCGGTTTCTCCAGCGCGACATAATTGACCGTCGCGATCGCCAGCACCGCGACCAGCAATAGCACCGGCGGCGAGGTGATGCCGCGATGGCGCAGGTTGAAGACGTGGCGCACCGCGACGCCGGTCAGCCCGATCAGCGCGAGCACCAGCCAGGGCCGCGCCGCGCCATAGGTCATCGGGTAATGGTGGCTGATCATGATGAACAGCACCGGCAGCGTCATATAATTATTGTGGAGCGAGCGCTGCTTGGCGGCCTTGCCCAGCGCGGGATCGGGCGACTTTCCGGCGATCAGATCGGCCACCACCTTGCGCTGATTGGGGATGATGATGACGAACACGTTGGCGGCCATCACCGTGCCCATCATCGCGCCGATATGCAGATAGGCGCCGCGCGAATTGAAGATGCTGTCGAGCCACCAGGCTGCGGCAAGCAGGAAGATGAACCAGATCGCGCCGAGCAGCTTGTTGTTCGCGCCTACCGCCGAGCGGCAGAGCAGATCGTAGACCAGCCAGCCGGCAACGAGTGCGCCGAGGCCGATGGCGATTGCCGCGGCGGGGGTGAGTGCCGCCTTGGCCGGATCGACCAGCATGCCGCGGGCGCCGACATAATAGACGAGCACCAGCATCGCGAAGCCGCTCATCCAGGTGAAATAGGCTTCCCATTTGAACCAGTGGAGGTCGGCGGGCATCTTCGCGGGGGCGAGTGCGTATTTCTGCTGGTGATAAAAGCCGCCGCCATGGACCGACCACAATTCGCCCGACGCTTCGCCTTCCTCCACCGCCTTCAGATGCGCATCGAGCCAGATGAAATAGAAGGACGATCCGATCCAGGCGATGCCGGTGGTGAGATGCAGCCAGCGGATCGCGAGATTGAGCCATTCGTAGAATTCGGCGGCCATCTCAGCTGCCCCGGTACGTCGAATAGCCGTAAGGCGAGACCAGGAGCGGCACGTGATAATGTCCGTCTCCGGCGATACCGAAGTCGATCGTGACTCGGTCCAGGAACGGCGGATCGGGCAGAGCCACGCCGCGCGCGCGGAAATAGTCCGCGACGGCGAAGCGGATCGCGTATTTGCCCGGGGCCAGCGCCGCGGGGAGCAGATCGGGGCAACGGCCATCGGCGTTGGTGATGCCGCGCGCGATCTCGCCGTCCGGGCCGCTCAGGGTAAGAGACATGCCGGCGGCGGGCGCCCCGTGCATCGTGTCGAGGACATGGGTGGAGAGCGTGCTCATGCGACGAGCTGCAATCGCAGGCGGACGATCTCGCCGATCTGGTGGAGCGCTTCGGCGATCTCGGTCTCGCGGTCGTTGGCGAGGCGGGATTCCATCGCGGCGAGGATGCCCGCTTTGTTGGTCAAGCGCACGCAGATGATGAAGGGAAAGCCGAATTTCTCCGCATAGGCCGCGTTGAAGGCGTGGAAACGGTCGAACTCTTCCTGCGTCAGTTGGTCGAGGCCGGCGCTGGCCTGTTCGGCGGCAGAGGCTTTGGTAAGGTCGCCGACCTCGGCCTTGCCGGCGAGCTCGGGATGGGCGCGGATCAGCGACAGCTGCTCCTCGGGCGAGGCGTCGGTGACGACCTTCATCAGCCCGCCGTGGAGATTGGAGAAGGGCAGGCGCTGCGCCGCGCGCTCGACCACCCAGCGGCTGTGCTCGAACAGCATGCCGTAACGGTCGATGAAGTTCGAGCGTTCGTCGAGGCTGGTCATGACGTGGCGCCCTCCAGCGAGACATGGGCGCTGACCACTTTCCAGCCGTCAGCGAAACGAACCCACGACTGGCTCTGGCGGCCGCGGCGGTCGCTGCCTTCGCGGAAGAATTCGGCGTTGGCGGTGGCGAAGTCGCGGCCATAGGTGGCGATGGCGACCGCGCCGAGCGTGCGCTGCGGGGAGCCGCCGCGGCCTTTGCGGAATTCGCGGATCTGGTCGATGCCGTAGAGAACCTCGCCGACGCCGTAACGGACCGTCAGCGGGCTATCGTGGAACAGGCGGTCCATCACGGGGATATCGTCGGCCATCAGCGCGCGTTCATAGGTTTGGAAAGCGGCGGTGACTTCGGCCACCACCTCGGGATCGTTGAGCGTCATGGGGCATGCACCTGCAGCCAATGGCGGGCGATGTCGATGCGGCGCGCGATCCAGGCGTCGCCGGTTTCGATGACGTGATCGAGGAATTGCGCGACCGCGCGTGCACGGCCCGGGCGCCCCGCGATGCGTCCGTGGAGTCCCACCGACATCATCCGGCCTCCTTCCTCACGCAATTGCTCGAACGTGTCGACGAGGTAGTGGAAGAACTGCGTGCCTTCGGTGAAGCCGTTGAGCGCGGCGAACTTCATGTCGTTGGCGTCGAGGCTGTAGGGGACGATCAGCTGACCTTCAGCGTAATAGGGCAGGTCGTCGGCATAGCTGTCCGCGTCGTAGACGAAGCCGCCGTCCTCGCGGATCAGGCGCGCAGTGTTGGGCGAGGTGCGACCCTGGTACCAGCCGAGCGGGCGCTCACCGGTGAGCTTGGTGTGGAGCGCGATCGCTTCGGCGATGTGGGCGCGTTCCACTTCCTCGGGCACGTTCTGATAGTCGATCCAGCGCAGGCCGTGGCTGGCGATTTCCCAATCGGCGGATTGCATTGCGGCGACCGCGGCGGGATTGGCTTCCATCGCCCTGGCGACGCCGAACACGGTGACTGGGACCGAGCGTTCGATGAAGAGACGGTGGAGGCGCCAGAAGCCGGCGCGGCTGCCATATTCGTAGAGGCTCTCCATCGCCATTGCGCGGGCCGGGTGGCTGGGCGCGCCGACCATGTCGGAGAGGAAGGCTTCGCTGCGCTCGTCGCCGTTGAGGACCGAGTTTTCGGCCCCCTCCTCATAGTTGATCACGAAGTTCACTGCGACGCGCGCTTTGTTCGGCCATTGCGGGTCGGGTGGCGTGGGGCCGTAGCCGATGAGGTCGCGGCTGCTCATTCGTAGCTCTTCAGGGCCGCGTCGACGCCTGCACCCGCCTCGAACGCATATCCCTCCGCGCGCAGCACCGCCTCCAGCGCGCCGAGCGTCAGCAGCACCTTATGCTTCATCGCATTGTAGCCCATTGCGCCGATCCGCCAGATCTTGCCCTGTAACGGGCCGAAGGCGGCGCCGATCTCGATCTCGAAATCCTCGCGCATGCGGCGGCGGACGGCTTCGCCGTCCACGCCATCGGGGATGAGGATTCCGGTGACGTTGGTCATGCGGGTGGCGTCGTTGCCGAAGACCGTGAGGCCCAGCGCGCGGGCACCGGCGACGACCGCGCGGCCCGCTGCCGCGTGGCGGGCGAAGCGCGTATCCAGACCCTCGCCGAGCGCGACCCGGGCGCATTCGCGGGCGCCGTAGAGCATCGTCGTCGCTTCGGTGTGGTGGTTGAGGCGCTTCTCGCTCCAATAATCCATCACCATCGCGAGGTCGAAATAGTTGGAGGCGATGCGTGCGCCGGTGCCGTTGGCGATATCGGCGCGGGCAATACCGTGCTCGACGTGGCGGCGGGCGAAGATATGCTCGGCGGCGCGGTCTGATATCGTGATCGGCGAGGAGCCGGAGGGGCCGCCGAGGCATTTCTGCAGGCCGCCGGTGACGACGTCGACGCCCCAGCCGTCGGCCTCGATGGCCATGCCGCCGATGGTGGCGGTGGCGTCGACATAGGAGAGCGCCCCCGCCGCGCGGCACAGGTCGCCGAGCCCGTGGAGCGGCTGCGCCATTGTCGTCGAGGTATCGCCGTGGACGCAGGCGACGACCTTGGGGCCGGTGCGTTCGATCGCGGCGGCGATCTGGTCCATCGGCACGGTTTGCCCCCAAGGGACCGAGAGCATCTCGACCTTCGCGCCGATGCGCTCGCCGATTTCCCTGAGCAGCAGGCCGAAGCGGCCGAAGTCGATCACCAGCATGGTGTCGCCGGGCGCGACGAGGCTGACGAGCGCGGCTTCTATGCCGGCGCGCGCGGTGCCGTCGATCAGGAAGGTCCAGCGGTTCTCCGTCCCGAAGATCGGGCGGTAGAGCGCCATGACCTGCTCCATATAGCCGGTCATCTCGGGGTCGAACTGGCCGAGCAGGTCCGCCGACATCGCACGCAGCACGCGCGGGTGGGCGTTGACCGGGCCGGGTCCCATCAGCAGCCGCTGAGGCGGGTCGATCTCGCCGAAGAAGTCGGGGGTCACTGGGTGTCTCCAAGGGCGTAGATGAAGCCGAGCATCACCTGTAGCGCGATTTCCACGTCGGCGGGATCGACATGCTCGGCGGGGTTGTGGCTGACCCCGCCCTTGCAGCGGATGAACAGCATTGCGGTGGGGCAAAGCGCGGCCATTGTCATCGCGTCATGGCCCGCACCGCTGGGGAGGCTGAATTGCGGCTGGTCGCCGAAGGCGGCGGACAGCAGGCCGATCAGCTCTGGGTCGCAGGGGCTGGCGGCGAAATCATTGACCTGTTCGGTGGCGAGGGCGGTGCCGCGGCGGGCGGCCACGGCTTCGAACTCGGCGAGGATGGCTTCCGCGGCGGCATTGCGGCGGGTGGGGTCGAGCGAGCGGACATCGAGGGTGAATCCGACGCGGCCCGGGATGACGTTTGGCGCGCCTGGGCCAGCGATCAGCCGTCCAACCGTAGCGACGACATCCGAGGCGGCATCGCGAGCGATGCGTTCGGCGGCGAGGACCATCTCGGCGGCGGCGGTCAGCGCGTCGCTGCGCAGGGACATCGTCGTGGTCCCAGCGTGTCCCGCACGGCCGGTTACCGTGAGCTCGTACCGGAGTTGCGAGGCGATGCCGGTGACCACGCCGACGGCCAGACCTTCGGACTCGAGGACTGGGCCTTGCTCGATATGCGCCTCGAGATAGGCGAGTGCGGGGCCATGCGCGGCCTTGGCATAGGTGAGCGTGGAAAGCTCGAAGGGAGCGAGGGCTTCGTCGAGCGACTGGCCGGTGCGGTCGCCGACTTCCAGATCCGCAGGGTCGAGCGTGCCCGCCACCGCGCGGCTGGTGAGCATCGAGGCGGGGAAGCGCGAGCCTTCCTCGTCCCCGAATGCGTAGACTTCGATCGGGAAGGGCGCGCGCTTGCCCGCGGCGTGGAGCGCGGCGACGCATTCGATCCCGAGCATTACCCCGAGCGGCCCATCGTAATTGCCGCCATCGCGGACGCTGTCGATATGGCTGCCGATGATGAGCGGCGGGCCGTCGCCGGTGCCCGCATATCGGCCGATCAGGTTGGCGGCTTCGTCGATGCGGGTTTCCATGCCCGCTTGCTGCATCCAGCCGGCGATGGCGCGCTGGGTGGCGGCGAACGCGGGGGTCAGATAGGCGCGGAACAGCATGTCGGGCGCGTCGCTGTACGGCGCGACGCCGAGTTCGTCGCAGCGGGCGACGGCGCGGGCGCCTGACGCTACCATGCCGCCACCTGGCCATCGGAGCGGGGATCGGTGGCGCCTTCGAGGGTGCCCTCGGGATGGCGGACGATCGCGCCGGCATGGCCCATCGCCTGGGCGAAGGGCTCGACGATCTCGACATCGTGACCGGCGGCGCGCAGTGCTTCGATCAGTTCGGGCGGGAAGCGGTCCTCGAGCTTGAGCGTCACGCTCTCCGCGCCCCAGGTGCGGCCGAGCAGCCAGCGTGGGAGCGTGATCGCTTCCTGGAGCGGCATGCCGTACCGGGCATAGCGGGTGAAGATCGCCGCCTGGGTCTGCGGCTGGCCCTCGCCGCCCATCGTGCCATAGGCCATCACCCGGCCATCGGCGAAACAGGCGAGCGCGGGATTGAGCGTGTGGAAGGGCATGCGATCGGGGGCCAATAGGTTGGGTCCGGTATCGGCGAGGCGGAAGCTGCTGCCGCGATTCTGCCAGACGATGCCGGTTTCGGGCAGGACGACACCCGATCCGAACTCGTGATAGATCGACTGGATCGCGCTGACCACGGTGCCCGCGGAATCCGCGGCGGCGAACCAAGTGGTGTCGCCGGCGGATGCGGGCTGCGGCCAGGAGAGCGCCCGCGCGGGATCGATCCGAGCGGCCATCGCATCTAGCGCGCCGGCGTCGTCGAGCAGCGCCTGCGGGCTGGCCTTCATGTGGAGCGGATCGCAGAGATAGCGGTCGCGCCACAGGAACGCCTGCTTGGTCGCTTCCACCAGGCGGTGGACATGATCGAAGCCTTCGCCCTGTGCCGCGGCGACGCGTTCGTAGAGGGCGAGGATCAGCAGCGAAGCAATGCCCTGGGTCGGGGGCTGGCTGTTGTAGAGCTTCGCGCCCGGGATCTCGACCGTCAGCGCCCGGCTCAGGATCGGGAGGTGCATTTCAAGGTCGGCGAGCGTGACCGGGCTGCCGACGCTTGCGAGATCGGCGGCGATGCGCTTGGCCAGCGGGCCATGATAGAAGCTCCCCGGCCCGTCTTCCGCCAGCGCGGTCAGCGTGCGGGCGAGCGCGGGTTGCTTGAGGATCGCGCCCTCGGCAGTGCCGTCGAAAATCTTGGCCCAGCTGCCGGGCTGGCCGCGCAACTCGGCGCCCTTGTCGATCACCGTCTGGGCGCCGCTGCGGGTTACCGGCACGCCGGCCTCGGCATAATGGATCGCGCTGCGCAGCAAAGTGCCGAAGGGCATGCGGCCATTTGCGGCGAGCAATTTCTCCCAGCCCGAAATCGCGCCTGCGACGGTGTTGGCGGCTAGCGGGCCGCGCGTGGGGATGGCGTCCATGCCGGCGTAGAGCTCCCGGTTGGCGGCGAGCGCCGATCGGCCGCAGCCCATGATCGCCGTCGGCGGCGCACCCTTGCGCGAGAGCAGCCAGAAGCTGTCCCCGCCGATTCCGGTCATGTGCGGATAGACGACGGCAAGCGTCGCCGCGACAGCAACCGCTGCGTCGGCCGCGCTGCCGCCCTCCTTGAGTATCTCGAGGCCGGCCTGGCTGGCGAGATAATGGGGCGAGGTGACCATGCCGCGCGTGGAGCGGACGCTGTGCAACATCAGCCTGCCGACAGCCAGACGAAGCGCGCGACGAACAGCGCGGCGAGGATCAGCAGCAACCAGTCGGTCCGCGTGATCTTGCCGCGCAGCAGCTTGAGCAGGGCATGCGCGGTGATGCCGAAGGCCAGGCCATTGGCGATCGAAAAGGTCAGCGGGATCATCGCGACCGTCAGGAAAGCGGGGATGGCGATCTCGGGATTGTCCCACTCGACGTCGGCGAGCGGCGCCATCATCAGCGCGCCGACCAGGATCAGCGCGGGGGCGGTGGCGGCGACGGGAACGAGCTGGGCGTAGGGCGCCACGAGCATCGCCAGCAGGAACAATAGGCCGGTGACGATCGCGGTCAGGCCGGTGCGGCCGCCCGCCTGCACGCCCGCCGCGCTCTCGACATAGGAGGTGACGGTGCTGGTGCCGGCGAGGCTGCCGAAGATGGTCGCGATCGAATCGGTAAAGAGGATGCGGTTGAGCCGGGGCACGCGGCCTTCGGCGTCGATCAGCCCGGCGCGGCGGCTGACGCCAACCAGGGTGCCGATATTGTCGAACAGATCGACGAACAGGAACACGAACAAAATTTCGAACAGGCCAAGGCCGTGGCTGCCCGACAGGCCGAACACGCCGCCGAGATCGAGGTGGAACGCGACCTGCGAAATCGCGGTCAGGTCATAGGGCTGGGGCGCGAACGCGACGAGCTTGAACGCCCACGCCATGAGGGTGGCCGCGACGATGCCGATCAGGATCGCGCCGCGGACCTTCCACACCGAGAGCGCGGCGATCAGGACAAGGCCGAACAATGCGATAATCGCGCTCGGCGAATGGAGGTTGCCCAATGTCACCAGGGTGGCGGGATGCGCGGCGATGATCCCGCCATTCTCCAGCCCGATGAAGGCGATGAACAGCCCGATCCCGCCCGCCACCGCCGCGAACAGATGGCGCGGAATGCTGGCGATGATGAGCTGGCGGACTCCCGCGAAGGTGAGCAACAGGAAGGCGATGCCGGAGATGAACACGCAGCCGAGCGCCACCGGCCAGGGCACGCCCATTCCCTGCACCACGACGAAGCTGAAATAGGCGTTCAGCCCCATGCCGGGCGCGAGCGCGAGCGGGGTATTGGCGGTGAAGCCCATCAATATGCTGGCGAAGGCGGCGGCGAGGCAGGTGGCGGCGGCGACCGCGGCGACCGGCATCCCGGCGGCGCCCAGGATCGCGGGATTGACCAGGATAATATACGCCATCGTCAGGAAGGTAGTGGTGCCGGCGAGGATTTCGGTGCGGACGTTGGTGCCGCGCGCGCTGAGTTCGAAGCGGCGTTCGAGGAATCCGGGCGGCGTTTCAGACGGTGTTGGTGCTTCCCCCATGCAGTGCAGCATAGCGCGGGCGCGGGGGAGGGGAAGTCCTGTTAGGCTGCCGCGCACGCACCGCGCGAAACCAAAGTTCACATCAGCTTCACACTGTCGCGTACCCCTCTTGCGCGGGTCTAGACCCTGGCCCGGGGCCGGCTTGTGTCGATCACGCCATCGGCTTCCAGCCGTTCGGCGAAGTCGAACAGCGTGTTCTCGCCGCCGGGCTTGCCGACGAGCTGGAGGCCGAGCGGGAGTTTGCCGGGACGTTTGAGCGGGACACTGATCACCGGCAGGCCGATGAAGCTCAGGGGCTGGGTCAGAATGCCGAGATGGGCGCGGGCGGGGACGCGCTGACCGCCGATGGTGACGTTGGGATCGTCGATCCGGGGCGCCGCCTCGGTCGTCGCGGGAGCAATCAGGACGTCGTAGCGCTCGAACAGCGCATCTGCCCGCGCGCGGAACCAGGCGCGGAAGCGCTCGGCGGTGAAATAGGCGGCGGCGGGGAGCAACGCGCCGGCGAGCAGGCGGTCGCGCACTTGCGGGTCGAACTCCATCGCGCGGTGGCGGAGCTGCTGGAAGTGGCGCCCGCCACCCTCAAAAGCGGTCATGATGAACGCGGCAGAGCGCGCGCGGCTCACTTCTGGGAGTTCGACGGTGGGGAAATTTCCGATTGCGTCAATAGCTTGCGTGATCTCTGGATCGACATTTTCGGCAAACCAGCCGCCCAGCTTTGCGACGCGATTGCCGCCTGACGGCGCCTCGGTGGGCGTGGCCTCGCCTTTCAGCACCTCCCACGCCAGCCTGAGATCGCCGACACTATCGGCGAACGGGCCAATATCGTCGAAACTGTCGACGAAAGGGAATACGCCGCCCATCGGCAGCGTACCGTGGGTGGGCTTGAGGCCGTAGAGGCCGCAGAGTGCGGCGGGGACGCGGATCGATCCGTTGGTGTCGGAGCCAAGCGCCAGCGGCAGCATCCCCGATGCGACCGCCGCCGCCGATCCGCCTGACGAACCGCCGGACAGGCGCTCGGTGTCATGCGGGTTGCGAGTGGTGCCGTAGGCCGCGTTGATCGTCGCGAAGCCGTAGGCGAATTCGTCCATGTTGAGCGTGGCGACGAGGATTGCGCCGGCGGCCTGGAAGCGGCGGATCGCTTCGGCATCCCTGGTCGCGGGCCGCGCGTTGCGGCGCATTGCGGCACCGGCGGTGGTGGCCAGGCCCTCGACGTCGAACAGATCCTTGACGCCGTAGACGACGCCCGCGAGCGGCCCGGGGTCTTCGCCGCGCGCCACCTTCGCATCGACCGCTTCGGCTTCGGCCAGCGCGCGCTGATCGAGCAGGCGGGTGACGGCGCCGTATTTGCCGTCCTCCGCGCGGATGCGCTCGATTGCCTGGCGCGTAATCTTTACGGCGCTGAGCGTTCCACGGCCTACGGCGCCGGCGATGGCCTGGCAACTCACTCGGGCAACTCGAAGGACTCGACGTTGCGTAGATGCTCCGCCAGCGCTTCGAGGTTGGCGATCACGCCGGGCAGGCATTCGGACGGGATTTCCAGCCCGAGCAATTCTGCCGCGCGCGGGATCGCGTCCTGCTTGCCCTCGCCCATTATTGGGCCGGCGCGGTTTCGTTGTCTCCGTCGCGCGAGACGCGGGCGGTCATGCCCGCCGCGTCGGCGTCGTCCTGGGTTTGCGCGCCGTCCGCGAAGTCCGCGCCCTTGGGGGCGGGAACCGTCGCGACATTGGTCTCCGGGGCGGGCACTTCCACGCCCGCGTTGGCGAGGATGGCGTTATCCTGCTCCTCCACGTTCATGACGTTGGTCTCGACCGGGGCTTCGTCGGTCTTGGGGCCGCCGCATGCGGCGAGCGCCAGCGCGAGCGAGCCGGCGGCGAGGATGGCAATCGTCTTCTTCATGGGTCTTCCCTCTTAACGTGCCGCCGAGGCGGCCTTGGCGGCGGAGCGCCGTTCGATCCTGCTCGCGAGCGTCTTGTCCCACTTATAGGGATCGTCGCGGAAATTCATCGTGCCGTTCGCGCTGGCATAGGCGGTCCAGTACAGCAGATACACCGCGACCTGATCCTCGGGCCTGAGCTGGACGCGCACCGTCTTCTTGGCGCCGACGGTGGCGAGGATATTCTCGGGCGGCCACGCCGGATCGTTGCGCAGCAGCAGCCGGGCGAGCGCGGCGGGCTTCTCGAGGCGGACGCAGCCGTGGCTGGCGAGCCGGTCGAAGCTGTTGAAGGTCGCCTGGCTCGGCGTGTCGTGCAGATAGACGGCATAAGGATTGTCGAAATCGAACTTGTAGCTGCCGAGCGCGCTCTGGCCGGGCTGCTGCTGCAGGCGGCGGTTGGCGCCTTCGCCGATCACCTTGAAGCCATGCGCGGCGAGATAGGCCGGACCCTTGGGGAACAGTTCCTTGGCGGCGATGCCGGCGGGGACGTTCCACGGCGGATTGAGCACGATCGAATGGATGCGCGACTGGAGCATCGGCGTCTCGCGGCCGCCGGGCGCGCCGGTGACGGCCTTCATCGACGCGATCGCGGCATCGCCATCGAACACGGTGAGGATCGCGGCGGCGACGTTCACCTGGATGCGGTTCTTGGGCAGTTCCTGCGGCAGCCAGCGCCAGCGCTCCATATTCGCCATGATCTGGCGGACGCGATCGGCGGCGGGGACGTTGAGCGAGGCGCGGGTCTTGGCGGCGAACACGCCGGTGGGGTTCAAACCGTAGCGGCGCTGGGCGCGCTGGACGGCGGCGACGAGATCGGCGTCGTATTTGTCGCCCTTGGCGACTTGCGAGTCTTCGATCGACAGGCGAGTGCGCAGCGCGGCGACGCGCGGGCCCGAGGTGCCGAGCCCGAGATCGGGGCCGGGGGCCAGCACGGCCCAGCCGCCAGAGGCTTCGATGCGGCGATAGGTGTCGAGACCCGCTTTCAGACCGTCATAGCCCGAGTAAGGCGGCGGCAGCGCGTTGATCCAGCGATCGAGCCGGTTGCGCGCGACCGCGTCGGCGAATGCGGGGAGCGGGTTGTATTCGGCGGGGCGCAGGCCCCAATCGGACTGGAAATCCTCGGTATCGAGGCGGCCCGAGTGGACGGCATGCGCGTAATCGAGCGCGGCGCGCACAAGTTCGTCGTTGGTGGCGGGGGCGGGCGGATCGACCGCGTCGTGGACGAGGCCCTGCGCGAAGCGGGCTTCGGCGAGCATGGTGACGAGCTGCGATGCCTGTGCGGAAGAGAGCGTCGGGAGCGGCGCGGGCGGCACGATCTGCTGGACCATCGGCGCGGCGGGCGCGGGCTGGACCGGCGCGTTCTGCGCGACCACGGGAGCGGCGAGGAGCGCCGTGATCGCCGCAAGGGAGGCCAATTTGGTCATCATGGCGATCGTTACTCACATAGCGCGGGAATTGGTTTCGGTTCGTCGTGCTTCGTACACGTTTCGTCGATGGATAGCTAATGTTTAGTGCGTCAGCACGACCTCTGCAACGCGGCGTTTGCCTCCCGTTCGGGTGAGCTGGACGAACACGTCTACCGTGCTGCGGACATAGTGGCGGACATCGTCGCGGCTGAGCTGGGTTCCGGCCTGGAGGACCAGCAGGACGATCTGCTCGATCGCGCGCTCAGCGGAGTCGGCGTGGACCGAGGTCATCGAGCCGGGATGGCCGGTGTTGATCGCGCGGAGGAAGGCATAGGCCTCGGGGCCGCGCAATTCGCCGAGGATGATGCGATCGGGGCGCATCCGCAGCGAGGCGGCGAGCAGATCGTTCATGTCGATCTTCGCCTCGCCAAGCTCCGACCGGGCAGCGAGCAGGCCGAGCGCGTTGGCGTGATGGAAGTGGATCTCGGGCGTATCCTCGATGAAGATCAGCCGCTCCTCGGGCGGAATCTCGCGGATCAGCGCGTTGAGGAAGGTGGTCTTGCCGGTCGAGGTGCCGCCCGAGACGAGGATGTTCTTGCGCGCGCGCACCGCCGCCGAGAGCATGCCGGCGATATCGCCATCCTCGAGCAAGGCGGCGAGCGCTTCGTCGACCGAGGAGGCTTCGGGCGTGTTGCGGCGGCGAGTCTCGTCGAAGGCGCCGGCGGCGACGTAATCGTCGAGCGTCAGGTCGGACGAGATATGCTTGCGGATCGCCAGCGCCATCGGCCCCCGGGTGGCGGGCGGGGCGATCATCTGGACGCGCGCGCCATCGGGCAGGGTGGCGGAGAGCAGGGGATGCTCGCGGCTGATGCCCTGATGCGAGAGCGCGGCGATCTGGCGGGCGAGGCGGGCGAGGGTGGCGTCGTCGAGGCCCGGCGCTTCGTGACGCTCGATCGCGCCGCCGATGGTCTCGACCCAGACCTCGCCGGGCTGGTTGACGTAGATGTCGGTCACGTCGGGCCGCGCCAGCACCGAATTCAGCGGGGCGAGGTAGCTGCGGAGGTATACGCGCCCATCCTCGGTGATGGCAGCGCTCACCGCCGGTTCTCGGAGGCGGTGAAGTCGAGATCGCGCGCGACGAAGATGGTGATGCTGGTGCCGGGGCGCACGCTCAGCGTCGGGGTGATATCCTTGCTCTGGGTGAGCGGCTGGCTGACGCTCTGGGTGGCGCCGGGGAGGGCGACGACCAACTGGTTCGAATTGGCCGATCGCGAGGCGAGGTTGACGCCGATATCGAGCGCCGACTGGAGGATCGCGCCGGTGAAGCGGGCGAAGAAATGGTTATTCACGCTCGCGCCGATCCCGCCGCGGCCGACCGGATCGCTGGCCGGAGAGCCGATTGCGATGGTAACGCCGTCGGGGCGGATCAGCCGGACCCAATTGACCAATGCGCGCTTCTGGCCCGGGTTCGCCTCCGACCGATATTCGCCGATCAGGCGGCTGCCGCGCGGGATCAGGATCCTGGTGCCATCGAAACCGCGCACGTCGCGCGATACCATCGCGCGGGCGAGGCCGGGGCGGGTCGAATCGAGCCCGGTTTCGAGCACGGCGGGGATCAGCGTGCCCTGCGGCACCGTGCTGGGGCGATTGGCGAGAACGCCCGCTCGGGTGCGGGTGCCGGCGATCGCGGTCGTGCTGCCGCCACCGCCCGCGGCATTGGCGCTGGCGGCGGCGGAATCACTGCCCGCCGGGGCCGCGGACGGGGTTTCGCCGCCGCCGCCGCTGCCGGTGCCGTCGAATACCAGCGCCGGATCGGCGCTGGCGCGCGGCGGGATCGGGTCTTCGCGTGGCGGTTGGGGCTGCTGCGGGATCGGCTGCGGCTGCGGCACGTAGATAATCTGGGGCTGCTGCGGGATCACCTGACGCGGCGCTTCGAACGGGGCGGCGATCACCTGGGCGGGAGGCGGCAGGGTTGGCGGAACATACAGCGGCGGCGCGGCGGGGACCACAGAGGTGGCTGCGCGGTCGCCTGCGCTGGCGCGGACGGCGGGCACTTCGGCGGAGCGGCGGCGGGCATCGAGCACGCTGAACAGCAACAGGCCGAGCGCGACCATGCCGATCGCGATGACGATCCACGACGGACCGCCGCGCGGCAGCGCGACGCGCGGGGCGACGCCATGCTCGCCGCCATCGCCGGAATCGCCGCCGCTTGGGGGCGCGACGCGCGGATCGCCGCCGGGAGCCATGGTCGCCATCAGTTGCTCCGTTCGCGGATAACGCGCGAAGCGCGAGCGACTTGCTTGTCGAGACGGAAGATCAGGCGGGGCACGACGCTGTCGATCACGAAGATGCCGTCGCGCATGTTGCCGTTAACCAGGCTCTCCTTGCCCTTGGCATCGACCGAATAGACCGCGGGCAGCGCGCTTTCGGCGGACCATTCGATATAGGTCTTGGCGCCGTCGTCATCGATGCCGCTCGGGCGGATCGATTTGTCGCCGCTCAGGCGATAGCGGCCGCGCGGCGGTTCGGTGCCCGCAGCGGTCTCGCCTTCGGGCGTCGCGACCGCGGTGCCCGGATAACGAAAGCGGACGGTGAAGGCCATGTCGCCCGGCGCGCCGCTCAACGGGCGCAGCTCGAAGGCATAGAGCCGCGCGTCGGTGAGCACGGTCATGTTGGTCGAAACGCCGCCGCTCAGGGGCTTCAGGAACAGATGGTCGCCGCGCTTGTTCGGCGTCGCCTGCCAGGCGCCGCTATCGCCGAGCGCGACATTCTCGATCCGTTCGTCGGGCGCGAATTCGATGCTGACCTGATAGCCGGGGGTGCCCTGGATCACGAACACCTGCTCGGCGCTGTATTCGATCGACTGGACGCGCGGATCTCCGGTCCCCGGCTGGGGGCTGACCTGCGCCGCGGCGGGGGTGACGGCGACGAGCGCGGTAAGGGCGAGGATCGGCCTCACAGCGTCAGGATATCGCCGTTGGGCATGCGGCGGCCGTCCTGCGTCTGCCGCTGCTGCGCGTTGGGCTGGCCGCCGGGAATGACGACGCCCTGCGTACCGGGGGCGCCCTGCTGCGGGGCAATGCCGGGCTCGGTCTCGTCGCCCGTGCCAGGCGCGGGCTCGGGATTGAGCGCCTCCGCGTTGCGCTGATAGCGCTGCACCTGGAAGCCCAGCGGATTGATGTAGCGGTCCTCGACGCGCATCGGCTCGCCCGAATAGCGGTATCTGATCACCGACACCCAGCTCTGCGCGGGCTGTGGCTGGCCGCCCTGATCGCGCCGGATCGTGTCGAAGCGCACCATCGCGGTGTTGTTCGCCATCGGCGTAATGCTCTTCACCCGCGTCTCGACCACGGTAGCGCGCGGCAGGCGATTGAGCGGGCTGTCCGGGTTCGAAGGCTGGGTGCGGCTGATATAGTCCGAGCGGGTGGCGCCTTCGGACATCATCGAGATCTTGCGGTAGCTGTCCTGGATCGTGGCGATGTCGAAGCTCTCGCGGCCGATGACGTACTGGACGAGGAAGCTCTGCGTCAGCGCGGTGTTTCCGGCGATCTGCGCGGAATCCAAGGGTTTCAGCGCCTGGACGAAGCCGGTGTTCTTGTCGACCAGCAGGGTGAGCGGCTCGACGGTCTTGAGCGGAGTCAGCCCGGCGATGGCGATGGCTTCGACGACGGCGATCAGCGCGGCGACCGAGGCGACGATCCATGCGATCTTCTGCGACCGGCGCAGGCTTTGCTGCTGGTCCGCGCCCCAAGTTTCGGCCTGCTCGTAATAGGTGTCGAGCGCCTCGCGCGCTTTCATCTTCATGCGCCTGAATCCCGTTTGCCGGCGCTGCCCGAGCTGCGGGCGCGCGTGCGGCGAGTGTAGCTTTGCCCAAGCGGCGTCGGGGCCGGCGGGACGTTATCGCGGGCGAGGCCCTGCGCGGATTGCCGTGGCGCGCCCGCACTTGCACCGGCGGCGGTCGCGACCGCCATCGCGGTCTCGCGGCGCTGGGTGGCGGCGACGGCTTCGGCGACCGCGGCGGCGCGCGAATGCTGCTCGGCGGGGACATGCTGGTTGATCGTGGCGGGGCTGGCCTGTTGGTTGCCCGCGAGGTTTGCGATCAGTTGCGACGACGCGGCGCGCCACGATTGCGGCATGCGGAAGCCCATCGCCAGCCGGGTGGTGGCGGTGAGCGCGGCGAGGATGGTGAGCGCGAACATGGAGGTGACGACGAATAGTTCGGTTGGCGCGCCGACCACCGCGAGATTCATCGCGCGGCGCAGGAGCAGATCGGTCAGCCACGGCTCGATCAGGGCGAGCTCGACCCCGAGCAGCACCGTGACCGCGACCGCGCCGAGCGCCGCCGCGGCGAGCCCGCGCACCCAGCCTTCGAACAATCCGCGCGTCCCCTCGAACAGGAGGAAGGCGATGAAGAACGGCCCGAGCGCGAGCAGCAGCCCGGCCACGAGCCGGACCGAGGCGAATCCCGCGAGCGCGGTCACCAGAAACATCACCCGCGCGCCGCCGAGCGCCCAGGGATCGAACGAGCTTGGCTGCTGATCGGCGATGACGACTTGTTGCTGCTGGCCGCCGACGATGCGCGGCTGGGTGGTCTTGGGCGCGTCGCTGAGCGTGCCGACGCCGACGCGGGCGAGCTCGATGAACCCGGCGTCCGCGCCCTGCAGCCGCGCGACGAGGCCGCCTTGCGCGCCGGGCAAGCCCGCCGGTGCGCCGACGTCGCCGGCGATCTCGGCGGGGCCGTGCAGCGCGACGTCGTACACGAGCGCGCGATAGGCGGGCCAGCTGGTCGCCAGCGCGAGGACGATGCCGATCTTGGCGAGCGCCATCACGCCGTCGCGCACCCCCGGCGTCTGGCCGAACAGCATGCGGTACCCATAAAGCGCGATGAAGATCGTCAGGAAGGCGGTGAGCACCAGCGACAAGGTCGATCCCGGTGCCGACAGCGCCTGATAGCCGCCCGACCCGATATTCTGCGCCTGGCAATCGGTGAAGTTGAGCACGCCGCTGACGAAGCCGCTCTCGTAATTCAGGGGCTGGCAGGCGGCCATCAGGCGACTTCCAGCAGCTTCGGGATCCAGTCGGCGGGATCGTCGCCGCTGGTCTCGCGGATTTCGTCGAGCAGGCGCACGGTGCGCTCGCGGCCCGAAAGGATGGTGAGGATTTCGCGCTCGCCGGTGAGGTTGAGCCGCGCGACCACGCTCTCGGCGCCATGCTTGATAAGGAAGCAATGGGCGTTGTCGGGGAGGGTGCGGATCAACTCATATTCGTGCGGGGTCAGGCCGAAGCCGTCGATATAATCGCTGGCGCGCGCCTTGGGGTTGGCCATGAAGATCTGGGTCGCGGCCTGCTCGATGATCGCGCTGGCGATCTTGCTTTCGAGCGCGTCCTGCGCGCTTTGCGTGGCGAAGCCGACGATGCCGTTGCGTTTACGGATCGTCTTTTCCCAATCCTTGATGCGGCGGACGAAGACCTCGTCGTCGAGCGCTTTCCAGCCCTCGTCGACCACGACGATCGCGGCGGTGCCGTCGAGCCGCTCCTCGACGCGGTGGAAGAGGTACATCATCGCAGGGGTGCGCAGCGACGGATCGTCGAGGATCGCGGTCATGTCGAACCCCACCGCCATCGCGGCGAGATCGGTCTGGTCGGTCTCGTTGTCGAACAGCCAGGCGCGCTCGCCTTCGCCCCACCACGGGCGCAGCCGCGCCCACAGGTCGGCGCCGTGCGGGCGATGGCCGCCGCGGAACAGCTCGGCGAGGTGGCGGAGGCGGCGGTGTTCCATCGGCTGCTGGAAATTGGCGTCGACCGCGTCCTTGATCCGCCCGACCTCGTCGATGTCCGCGCCGCCGGCGAGCAAAGCGACCCAATCGATCAGGAACTGGCGGTTGGCGGCATTGTCCTCGAGCTGGAGCGGGTTGAGGCCCGAGGGCGTGCCGGGGCGCAGCAGATCGTAGCGGCCGCCGATCGCGCGGATGAACAGCTCGGCGCCGCGATCCTTGTCGAAGAAGATGATCCGCGGGCGGTATTTCCGCGCCTGGGCGAGCAGGAAGTTGAGCACCACGGTCTTGCCCGATCCCGAGGGTCCAATGACGGTGAAGTTGCCGAGATCGCCTTGGTGAAAGTTGAAATAATAGGGCCCGGCGGCGGTGGTCTCGAGCAGGGTAACCGCTTCGCCCCAATGGTTGCCCGCCGCCTCGCCCAAGGGGAAGTTGTGGCCGCTGGCCAGCCCGGCGAAATTGCCGGTCGAGACCAGGCCGCGGCGGGCGATATATTTGAAGTTGCCGGGGAATTGCGCCCAGAAAGCGGGCTCCAGCCCGATCTCCTCGCGCACGGCGATGATGCCGAGATCGGCGAGCGCGGCCTGGACCTCGGCGACGCCTTCGTCGACCAGCGCGGGGGAGGCCGCGCGGACCGCGATCGTCATGTGATGCTCGCCGAAGCCGGCGCGGCCGGCGGCGACTTCGTCCTTGGCGCTCGACAGTTCGGTGCGCAGCGATACCGCTTCGTCCTCGGCCGATTTCATCCGGCGGAGCGCGAGGTTCATCTTGGACAGCGCGGCCTGGCGCTCGACGAAGCCGAAGCTTTGCGAGACGGTGATCTCGAAGGGCAGGCGGAGCAATTCGTCGAGCATGCCCGGCGCGGTTTGCCCAGGGTAATCCTTGATCGAGACCAGCCCGAGGTAGCTGCGCGGGGTGGCGCCGGCCTGGCCGAGTTCGACCGTCTCCTGCCCGAAGCTGATGCGGCGATAGGGGAGGTAGGAGCCGAGATCCTGCATCGGCAGGAGCACCGGGCGGACCTCGCCATTGTACAGCGCCGAGAGGAATTCGAGCGGCTCGGAGCAGGGGCCCTGCGCGGTCTGGTAGACGCCGAGCAGGCGCGGGCCATAGCTGGCGAGCGCGGCGAGGATCGCGTCGCGGGCGACGTCGAGCTGGCGCAGTTCGTAGCTGTTCTCGCTCTCGCCGCTGCCCGAGCCGTTGGCGGGACGGCCGAGGAATTCGCGGATGCGGTCGAGCACGCCGACGCGGCCCTGCAGCGGGCGGCGGACGATCGTCAGGAACAATTCGTTGACGTAGAGCTGCTTGGTGGCGAGGCGGGCGCGCCAGGCCGCGTCGAGCTTTTGCGAGAATTCATCGGGGAATTCGGCCGCCATCTCGACATCGACCTTGCGGCGGACGATGTGGTGGTAGATCGCGAAGCGCGACGAGCCGATCGACTGCAGCATCGCATCGCGCAGGCGCTTGCGGTAGTTGATCTCGTCGGTGTCGGCGGTCTCGAACAGCAGGCCTCGGAGGTGGATCACCTGCATCAACAGGCCGTCGCGCGTCTCGATCGTATGATCGTCAACGTGCCGGCCATAAGGCAGATGCTTGCCGGCCGGGGTCTCGCGCTCCGCCGCGCGGGGGTCCTGGCTCAGGGGCGGTAAGAGTTGCATCGCCAGATCTTGTGGTTCTTGACGCGCGGAGTGCGGCTGAGCCGGGTCATCCACAGGTCGAAGAAGCGCGGCTCGCGCACGCAAAGCAGCACACCCGCGAGATGGATCACCAGCGCCGCGAGCAGCACCCATGCCGATTTGAACACCAGGAACAATTCGGTCGCGATCACCATGTTGGCGATGAAATAGCTGTAGGTCACGCCCGCGAACATTTGCGGGCGTGTCAGCGCTACGAACAGGGGGTCGCGCTCGAGCCCGTTCATCTATTGGCTCAATTGCGCCGTGGACTGAATGCCGCCGACGATGCTGGCGGCACCGAACAGGATGAAGCAGCCTAGGATCACCGTCGCGCCATAGCGCCAGTTGATCCGGCCGGTGAGCATCAGCAGGCCTACCGAAGCGACGGCGATGACCGCCACGACGGTGGCGATCGTGCCGAGCAATGTGCCCTCAAGCCAGCGCACCGCGCCGACGATCGCGCCCGATCCCGCCGGATCGGCGAGCGAATCCTGTGCCATCGCGGCACTCGACCAAAAGGCGGCCAATAAAACGCCAGTACGCAACAACGCTCGCTTCAACATGATTCGCTTTCCCCCGGGGAGCGCGCGATAATGCGCCGCCCGGCGCGGAATGCCAAGAGCCGGGCGAGCGGCAGCCGCGCGCGATTGCTCAGGGAATCTGCGGAGGCGGCGGTCGTGCGTGCCGGGACAGGACAGGTTGCCGTCGGGGATCGCGGTTGCGCGAATGCAACAGACCATAAACCTTTGCGCCATTATGAGGCGAAATGATTGAATTGCGCGTTTGTGCGTGATACCTCGCGCTCAACCATTCACCTGGGGCTGAAAAAACATGACCGTTGAAAAGATCGTCGATACCGCGGCAACCACCGAAACCGCGCTCGAAGCTTGGGTGAAGCCCGAGATCGTGTCGTTCGATGCGGTCAGCGCGACGCAGTCGATCACGTCCACCAACCCCGGCGACATCATCAGCAGCAACAGCTGAAGCGACCGGCGATATTCCGGTATCGCTACGGTGGTTTGAGGCTCGCAACGCATTCCCCGCTCCGCCAGTTACGGCAGGAGCGGGAGGATTCGGGCGAGCCTAAAGCCACGCTTGCGCTAGACCTCGATTCAGGTCCCGCGCCCGTTGCCGATCGCACGCTTTACCAATGGGGAGGGCGCTACCAGCTCGGATTGGGGATGGTCGGCCAGCAATGGCTGATGTGGTCGTCGTTCGACGGCAGCTTCCTGATCGACGTTTCCGCGCGGACGATCCGCTGCTTCGTCAAGGACTTGGAAGACCCCGCCTGGCTGGACGTATTCGTTCGGCGGGTGTTGCCGCGGGTTGCGATCCTGTTCGGCGCCAGCGCGATCCATTCGGCCGCAGCGGCGATCGGGGGTCGCGCCCTGCTGCTGCTGGGCGAATCGGGCGCGGGCAAATCCACCACCTCCGCCGCTCTGGGCGCTGCCGGGTGGGATGTGCTGAGCGACGATATCTCGATCCTGTGGGACCCGGAGGCGCCGACGGTGGCGCCCGCGACCACGGGCATGTGCGTCTGGCCGGATTCGCGCGAAGGGCTAGGGATTGCCGATGCGCAATGCGTGGCAATGCCCGGCTATCCCGGCAAGATGCGCTTCGTTCCCGGCAACGAGAGCAATACCGCGCTGGTGCCGCTCAATGCCCTGGTCTTCCTGCAGCGCGGGAAGGGGGAGCCGTTGCTCCTGCCGATCTCGGGGGCGGAGGCGATGGTGCGCGCGTCGCAGCAGCGGATCCGCTTCAATCCCGGCGATCCGACCGGCAAGGAAATGCGCGACGCCTTCGCCGCGCTGAGCGGAATCGCACGCACCACCGCTTGCTATCGCCTTTCGGTGCCACGCGATTATGGAATGCTCCCGGCAGTGATCGATCTGCTGCGGGGAACCCTGGAACACTGATGTCCGCCGATCCGGCCGCGCGCCGCAAACCCTATGACCTGACAACCGACAAATATGACTATCCCGTGTGGGAAGGTCCGCCGCGGCGCACGATCCTCGTCTGCTCGCATCCGCGATCGGGCAGCAGCCTGCTGGGCGAGGCGCTCTATTTCGCCGGCGGGTTCGGCTGTCCGCTCGAATATTTCCATGGCGGGTTCCGCCCGGGGCTGGCGGCGGATTGGGGGACGCGGACGCTCGCCGAGCATAGCCGCGAGGCGCACCGCCGTCGTACCGATCCGGGCGGCAGCTTCGGCGTAAAGCTGTTCTGGCGCGACATGGCGCAGATGATGACCGAGCTCGAGCCGTCGCGGTTCGGCGCGGACTTCGACAAGGCGATGCCAGAGGATCTGCGCCCCGAGGATTATCGCTATATCGCCGCTCGGCTGGAGCCGATGTTTCCGCGCGCCAGCTACGTCCATCTCTGGCGCCGCGATCGCGTCAGGCTCGCGGTCTCGTCGCTTACCGCGGTCCAGACCGGCGTATTCCGCGAAATTCCGCAGATGGGGACGCAGGCCGCGTCGGGCAGCGCCGAATATGATTTCCGGCGGATCGACGCGATCCTTGCGATGGCCGATTTCAGCCACGCGCACTGGCGCAACTATTTCTCGGCGATCGGCGCGGCGCCGTACGCGATGACCTACGAGGATCTCGCGGGGAACTATCCGGGTGCCGTGCGCGGACTGCTCGATCATTTCGGCAGCGATGCCCCGGTGCCGCCGATGCGGATGCGGCGCCAATCGGGCGCGGGCAACGAGGCGTTTGTGCTGCGCTATCTGCGCGAGCAGGCCGAACGCAGGGCGTCGGGGGGGGCATGACCATGCCGCGCCCGCCCGGCCCGATGATGCCGTATCGGGTGTTCCGCGACTTCCTGCCTGGCGACGCGCATCGCGCTTTGCTCGAATGGACGCTGGCGAACGAAGCGCGCTTTCAGGCGGCGCCGCTGACTGGCGGCGTGATCAATACCGACGTCCGCCGCGCGATGGTAATGCGCAAGCTGGGGCCGTCCGGACCGGCGCTTGAAGCGCGCATCGCGGCGCTGGTTCCGAGCTGGATCGAGGCGCTGCGGGTCACCCCGTTCGCGGTGAGCGAAATCGAGCTCGAGCTGGCCGCGCACAATGACGGCGCCCATTTCGTCCGCCACATCGACACCTATGCCACCGGGGTTCAGGCGCGGGGCGACCGGATGCTGAGCGCGGTCTATTATTTCCACGGCGAGCCCAAGGCCTTTTCGGGCGGCGCGCTGCGGCTGCACCGGATCGGCGCCGCGGAAGGGGACACGAGCGGCGCCGACATCGCGCCCGAGCAGAACAGCCTGGTGGTGTTTCCGAGCTGGGGCCCGCACGAGGTGCTTCCCGTTTCCTGTCCGTCCGGCGCGTTCGCGGATTCGCGCTTCGCGGTGAATTGCTGGGTGTACCGCCGGCGCGCGGTCAGCTGATCTTCACCAGGCCCTTGTCGCGCATGGTTACGAGGAAATCGGTCACTTCGGCGCGGCAGGTGACGGAATCGACGTCGAACGCGGCCTCGAGCCGGGTGCAAAGCGCGGCCACCGGAATCGGCGCATCGAGCAGCGCCCAGATTCGCGCGCCGACCTTGTTGAGCTGGAAATAGGATCCGCTCTCGATATCGAGCACCACCACTTCGTCGCCGACTTCGGCGGCAACCTTATTGTCCGCGCGCGCGGCGATATCGGTATGTGTCAGCATGGCGGCGCTATAGTCCAAAAGCCTGCTGAAGCCACATGTCCATTGCGACGATGAACCAGACCGGGCCGAGGGGCGCGCGCGTCAGCACCCCCTGCGACCCGGCATCGCGCCATTGCTTCGCCGGCGCGAACATGGCCTCGAGCTTGTCGCCATCGACCCAGCCGAGCTTCGCGGGCAGCATTTGCTGCGGCGGGCATTCGCGGAAGCGCTCGGCGATCGCATCGATCAGGCCGGTGATGAAGATCGCCTTGTCCTGGCGGGTGCGGACCAGTTCGGGCAGAGTGCCGCGCATCGCCTCGCGCAGCAGGTATTTCCGCTCGCCGTTCCGCCGCAGCATCCGCCCGGACGCGCCGATCAGGAAGTGGGTGAGCCGTTTGTCCTGGAGCGGATTGCGGATCTCGATGCCGTTCGCTTCGGCATAGGCCATGACCGGATCGTGATTGATATGGCGGCGGGCCTGAATGAACACGCCGTAGCGCTGCTTCTGCGCAAAGCGCGGCGGATTTACCGGAAAGGGGATCGCGCGCCAGCGGTCGGCCAGCCCGATGCTTCGTGCCCATTCGGGCCGGATGAAATCGGGCAGGAGCGGTCTGAAGTTCAGGTGCGGGCGGATGAACTTGTCGCGATAGGCGCGGCTGAACACCGGCGCACCGGCAAGGAAGCCGGTGCGGCGCAGCGCGACGTGGCGCGGCTCGTTCGGGAATTGCGTGAGCGCCTCGCGCATCAGGCCGAACAGGTCTCCGCGCAGCAGCATGTCGGGTAGATAGCCGAAGTTGCCCGACAGCCAGTCATCCCCGCCCTCGCCGGTGAGTAGCACGCGCTCGCCCTCGGCCCGCTGGATACGGACGCCGGCGGTGATGGCGTCGTAGATGTTGGGCCGTAATGGCAGCTGATAGCTCGACGCGGTCCATTGCCGGGCCTCGTCGAGGCTATAGGGATCGCGTGCCGTGACCCGCGCGGTGATGCCGAGATGCGCCTCGACCGCGCTGCTCCATTTGGTCTCGTCCTGCGCCTCTCCCGGGAAGCGGGCGGACAGCGCGGTGACCTGGCGATCGACCTTGCCCGCGCGATGCAGCTCGGTGAGGCGGGCGATGACGGTCGATGAGTCGAGCCCGCCGGAAAGGTGCCCCGTCACGCCGGTGTTGCTGCGCATCGACGCGATCAGCGCCTGATCGAGCAATTCCTTGAACCGATCGACATGATCCGCCTCGGAGCGCCGCGAGAAATCCTCGAACGGTCCCTGATGCCAGTGCCAGGTGCGGACCTTGCCGTTCTCCAGCACCAGTGCGCTGCCCTGGCCAAGGCGCTGGATACCGCCCCAGAAGGTGTCGGTATCGGTGACGAATCGCGCCGAGATCATCTCGCCGATCGCGCCTTCGTTGAGCCTGCGATCGAGGCCCAACCCGACCACCAGCGCCCGCGGTTCGGTGGCGAAGCCGAAGGTCTTGCCGTCATAGGTCCACAGGAAGGGCCGCCAGCCGCCCTGCGAGCGGCCGCAGAACAGGCGGCGCGCATCGGGCTGCCAGATCGCGAACGCCCAATCGCCGACCAGATCGTCCAGCAGGCGCTCCCCGCGTATTTCGAACAAGGCGAGGACGATATCGACGTCGGGCGCCGCGATCAGCGTCCGCCCCCGCTCTCCCAGCAAGGCGAGCAGATCGGCGCGATTATCGAGCCGTCCGTCGAAGGCGATCACCGCAGAAGGTCCGGCGAGCGGTTGCTTCTCGCCGGCATTCTCGGGCGTGGTGGCATGGTGGAAACGGATCATGCCCGCGGGGCCGGCGTACCAGCGGCTGATCCCGTCAAACCCGCGCGGCGCCGCCGCTTCGGCGATGCGCGCGAGCATCGCTTCGGATATGTCGCGGCCATCGGTAAGGATCGCGCCGGCGATGGCGCTCATGCCGCACCCTCCAGCAGTCCCTTGGCACGGGCCATGGCCAGGAATTCGCCGACACTCGCCTCGATCGTATCACGCGGTGCGTCGAACTGCCCGGCGAGGGCGTCGACAATCCCCGGCTGGTCGCGCCCGGCGGCGATCGCGCGCCAGATCGCCGCGCCCGGCCCGTTGAGCGCGTGATAGGTGCCGTCGCGCGAATCGAACAGAGCCAGCTCGCCTTCGACATTGTTCCAGGCGATGTGCGGCGCGATCCTGAGCAAGCGAACGGGTCCCATGTGAGGCCAGGGCTGCCTAGCGTGCGCGGTTCGGCATCACAATCCGCTTCGCGGCTGGTCCACCCGAAGAAGCCGACGATCGATGGCCGGCACCGGTTCGGCGGCACGGTGCCTACGTATTATTACTAAGGGGGTATGCGCCCGGAGGAGTGCGCATGTTGCCGCATTACACGACTCGAATCTGCTCGCATCTCGCGCGGCAGAGGGCTATTGCAGCCATCGAACGAACCGGCGCGCAGACGCGCGTTAATTTGGTGAAAAAGGGAGGAATTCCATGTCCGTCGGCAAGAAATTGATGCTCACTACCGCGGCGCTGCTCGCCAGTGGCGTTCTGTATAGCGCTCCGGCCGCCGCGCAGGCGACTCGGACATGGATTTCGGGCGTGGGCGACGACGTCAACCCGTGCAGCCGCACCGCGCCGTGCAAGACCTTCGCGGGCGCCATCTCGAAGACCGCCAACGGCGGCGAGATCAACTGCCTCGATCCGGGTGGCTTCGGCGGCGTGACGGTCACCAAGGCGATGACCTTCCTTTGCGATACCACCGAAGGCGGCGTGCTGGTGACCGGGACCAACGGGTTCACGATCAACGCCGCCGACACCGATGTCGTCACGATCAGCGGCATGGACATCTTCGGCCCGACGGCGGGTCCCGGCCTGAACGGCGTGCGCTTCATCAACGGTGCGGGCCTCAACATCCGCAATACCACGATCAAGGGTTTCACCGCGCAGGGCGTCTCGTTCGAGGTGGGCGCGGGCGATACCTCGTTCCTCAATCTCGATAATGTCATCATCATTGGCGTCGGCACGGTGGGCGACACCACTACCAGCGGGATCAAGGTCGCTCCGCAAACCGGCGCCACCGCCAATGTGACGCTCAACAACGTCCGCCTGTCGAACGCGCAGAATGTCGGGCTTCGCTTCGACCTGACCGGCACCACCGGCACCAAGATCAACGCCGTGGTGACCGACAGCGTGTTCAGCAACGACTCGGTCGGCGTGCAGCTCAGGGCCCCGGCCGGCACCGGCACGATCAACGCCACCGTCTCCAATTCGGTGATTTCGGGGAACACCACGCTGGGCGTCCTCGGCAACGGCGCGGGCGTCACCGGCCGCTTCAGCAACAACGTAATCACGGGCAACGGAGCGCTTTCGGCGGCTGGCAGTACCGGCGTCAACGCGGGTGGCGGCTCGACTTTGGTCGGCTATGGCAACAACGTCCTCGACGGCAATCTGAACAGCGCCGGGACAGCGGCGAACGGCGCATTCAACGCCGTCGGCACGCCGCAGTAACGGACTGATAGCTGAAACGATTTGCGCCCGGGCCGGCAACGGCCCGGGCGTTTTCGTATCTAGCGCCGGGTGTCGGGAGCGAAATCCTCGACCAGATCGTAGCGGTCGCCGGGGAAGGTCTGGCGGACATAGGTGACCGGCGTGCCGCTCCGCCACGTCCAGCGCTCGACCTGGAGGCAGGGGGCACCGGTGGCGAGGGCAAGGCGGCGCGCGGCGGCAGGCGTGGCGGCGACCGCGCGGATGCGGTGGCGCGCGTCGCTCCACGGTACATGGCCGAGCAGCCAAGCGCCGGGGGCCTCGCGGGCGAAGTCCACACGCTCGGCCTCGGGGACGGTCAATAGATCGATCCAGCGCACCTCCCAGCCGAACGGGCGGGCGGAGGCATGGTGCAGCCCGGTGAGGCGCAGCCAGCGGCCATCGGCGCGCGCCATCGCCGGATCGGGCGCGGCGGGATCGAGCGCGCTTTCCTCGAGCTGCCAGGCATAGGGCTCGCCCCGCGCGGCGACGAGCATGCCGATATCGGGCACGCCGATCACCGCGGCGTGGAACTGCGGCCGCGCCACGAACGAGCCGGCGCGGCGGCGCCGCTCGATCAGCCCTTCGCGGGCGAGCCGGCTGAGCGCCTTGTTGACCGTGGCGCGGGCGCAGCCATGCTCGGTAACCAGTTCATGTTCGAACGGAATTCTGGTTCCGGGCGCCCATTCGCCCGAACGGATGCGCGACTCGATGGTCTCGCGGATATGCGCCTCGATGCTCATGCGAGCAGGCGGGCGAGGGTGGCACGGTAGCGGGCGGCGATGGCTTCGGCGTGGATGTGGCGGCCGTCGGCTACCACCTTGCGGCCGGCGCGCCAGACGCAGTCGACGGGGGCGCGGGCCGCGAAGATCCAGCTGTCGAGGACCGCATCGCCGGTGCGCGAGGCGAAGGCGGGGTCGGCCGGGTTTAGTGCCATGAAATCCGCAGGTTGGCCGGTGATGCCGAGGCTCTGGCTGCCGCCTTTCAGTGCTGCGTGGAACAGGCGGGCGCCGGTGGAGCGGGTGGGCGTGGCGAGGACATTGCGGGCCTGGGCGGTGAGGCGCTGGCCGTATTCGAGCAGGCGCAGTTCCTCGGCGGCGTCGATGCGAACGTTGGAATCGCTGCCGATCCCGATGGCGCCGCCGTCGTTCAGAAATCCAACAGCCTGAAACAAACCGTCGCCTAAGTTGGCTTCGGTGACGGGGCAGAGACCCGCCACCGCGCCGCTTTGCGCAAGCGCGATGCGTTCGGCTTTGGTGAGGTGGGTGGCATGGACGAGAGTCCAGTCGGGGCCCACCTGCATTTCGCCGAGCAGCCATTCGACTGGGCGCTGGCCGCTCCAGGCGAGGCAGTCCTGCACCTCCTTCATCTGTTCGGCAATGTGGATGTGGATCGGGCCGCCGAGTGGGAGGATCGCGCGGAGTTCGTCCGGGGTGACGGCGCGGAGGCTGTGGGGGGCGATGCCGACGAGGGCGGTGGTGGCGCGGCAGGCCTCGACTAGCCTGGCGAAGCTGTCGGGGGTGTTGAGGAAACGGCGTTGCGCCGCTCCGGCGGGTGCGCCGCCGAAACCGCCGTGGGCGTAGAATACCGGCAGCAGGGTGAGGCCGATGCCGGTCGCTTCGGCGGCGGCGGCGATGCGGGTGGCCATTTCGGCGGGATCCGCGAAGGCCTGGCCATGCTTGTCGTGGTGGAGGTAATGGAATTCGCCGACGTGGGTGAAGCCGGTCTCCAGCATCTCGGCATAAGCCTGCGCGGCGATGGCTTCGAGATCGTCGGGGGTGAGGCGGCCGACGAAGCGGTACATCAGGTCGCGCCACGACCAGAAATCGTCGCTGCCGGGGCCACGCGCTTCGGCGAGGCCCGCCATGCCGCGCTGGAAGGCGTGGCTGTGGACGTTGGGCAGGCCGGGGACGCCGATCTTGTGACGCTCGTCGGCGGGGAGCGGATCGACGCCGGTTTCGACGCCGGCGATCCGGCCATTGGCAAAAGTTAACCGGACCCGGTCGGCCCAGCCATCTCCCACCAGCGCAGTTTCGAACCACAGGGTCATGCGAATATGTCTAGACATATTCGGCGCGCTGGCCAAGTCTGGAGCGCATGGCGACTCCTGCGGACCGGCTTTGGCGAAACGCGCGGCTTGCGACGATGTGCGGCGATGGGCTGGGCGTCGTAGAGGATGGCGCGGTGGCGGCCGTCGGGGACCGGATCGTCTATGCCGGGCCGGCCAGCGGAGCGCCCGATGCCGGCGAGACGATCGATTGCGAGGGCCGCTGGATCACGCCAGGGCTGATCGACTGCCACACCCATCTGGTCCATGCCGGCAACCGCGCGCGCGAGTTCGAGATGCGGCTGGAGGGCGCGTCGTACGAGGCGATCGCGCGAGCCGGGGGCGGCATCGTTTCGACGATGAAGGCGACGCGCGCGGCCGATGAGGACGAACTGATCGCGGCGAGCTTGCCGCGGCTTGATGCCTTGCTCCGCGAGGGCGTCACCACGGTCGAGATCAAGTCTGGTTATGGGCTGACGCTGGCGCACGAGCGCAAGATGCTGCGCGCCGCGCGGGCGCTGGGCGAGCGGCGCGATGTGCGGGTCGTCACCACCCTGCTGGGCGCGCATGCGGTGCCGCCCGAATATGACTACCGGCCCGAGGGGTTTCTCGATGCCGATGGCTATGTCGATGTCGTCTGCGAGACGATGATCCCCGAACTGGCGAGCCTGTCCGACGCGGTCGATGTGTTCTGCGAGGGGATCGGGTTCAGCCGCGCGCAGACCGACCGTATCTTCACCGCCGCCGCCGCGAACGGCCTGCCGGTCAAGCTGCATGCCGAGCAGCTTTCGAACCTTGGCGGGGCCGCGCTGGCGGCGCAGCATCATGCGCTGTCCGCCGACCATCTCGAGCATCTCGATGCCGCCGGGGTGGCGGCGATGGCGACAAGCGGGACGGTGGCGGTGCTGCTGCCGGGCGCCTTCTATTTCATGCGCGAGACGCAATTGCCGCCGATTGCCGCGCTGCGCGAGGCGGGCGTGCCGATCGCGATCGCAACCGATTGCAATCCGGGGACCTCACCGCTGACCTCGCTGCTGCTGGCGCTGAGCATGGGGGCGACGCTGTTTCGGCTGACGGTCGAGGAATGCCTGGCGGGGGTGACGCGTAATGCCGCGCGGGCGCTGGGGTTGAGTGATGAGATTGGGACGCTGGAGACGGGCAAGGCTTGCGATCTGGCGATCTGGGATGTCGATAGCCCTGCGGAGCTGGTCTACCGGATCGGGTTTAACCCGCTGCACGCACGCGTGATGGGAGGCGTGTGATGGGCATTCGCCGGAGCACAGTGTTTTTTTGGGGGTGCGGGTGGCTGATGTAACCTTGGTCCCGGGCCACGTCTCGCTTGGCGAGTGGCGTGCGATTTATCGCGGGGCGCGGGCCGATCTCGACCCGGCTAGCCACGCCGGAGTCGCCGCGAGCGCAGCGGCGGTCGAGGCGATCCTGGCGCGGCACGAGCCGGTCTATGGGATCAATACCGGGTTCGGAAAGCTGGCCTCGGTCAGGATCGGTGATGCGGACCTGGAGACACTCCAGCGCAATATCGTGCTGAGCCATGCGGCGGGGGTTGGCGAGTCCGTCCAGGTGCCGATCGTGCGGCTGATGATCGCGCTCAAGATTGCCAGCCTCGCGCAGGGAGCCTCGGGCGTGCGGCCCGCGACCATCGCGATGCTGCAACATATGTTGCAGCATGATACGATGCCGGTGATCCCCGGGCAGGGCTCGGTGGGCGCGAGCGGCGACCTCGCTCCGTTGGCGCATATGGCGGCGGCGATGATCGGGGTTGGCGAGGTTGTCGTCGATGGAAAGCGCCGGCCCGCGGCCGAGGTACTGACGCCGCTGACGCTGGGCCCCAAGGAAGGGCTGGCGCTGCTCAATGGTACGCAATTCAGTTGCGCGCACGCACTGGCCGGATTGTTCGAGGCCGAGCGGCTGTTTCGCGCGGCGTTGATCACCGGGGCGCTGGCGACCGAGGCGGCGAAGGGATCGGATACGCCGTTCGACCATCGCATCCATGTGTTGCGCGGGCATCGCGGGCAGATCGAGGTGGCCGATGCGCTGCGCCGGCTGATGGCGGGATCGGCGATCCGGGCGAGCCATGTGGTGGGCGACGAGCGGGTGCAGGACCCCTATTGCCTGCGCTGCCAGCCGCAAGTGATGGGCGCGTGCCTCGATTTGCTGCGGCAGGCGGGTGCAACATTGGCGGTGGAAGCCAATGGCGTGACCGACAATCCATTGATCTTCGCCGACACCGGGGAAGCGCTGTCGGGCGGCAATTTCCATGCCGAGCCGGTGGCATTCGCGGCGGACATGATCGCGCTGGCGGTGTGCGAGATCGGATCGCTTGCGGAGCGGCGGGTGGCGATGCTGGTCGATCCGGCGCTGTCGGGCCTGCCGGCGTTTTTGACCGCGCATCCGGGGCTGAATTCGGGGTTCATGATTCCGCAGGTGACCGCCGCGGCGCTGGTCTCCGAGAACAAGCAGCGAGCGTATCCGGCGAGCGTGGATTCGATCCCGACCTCGGCGAATCAGGAGGATCATGTTTCGATGGCGGCGCATGGCGCGCGGCGGTTGCTGGGGATGACTGCCAATTTGGGGCATGTGATCGGGATCGAGTATCTGGCGGCGGCGCAAGGGTGCGACTTTCATGCGCCGCTGACGTCTTCCGCGGAGCTGGAGCGGGCGCGGGCATTGCTGCGCGGCAAGGTGCCGATGCTGCAGGAGGATCGCCACTTCGCGCCCGATATGGCGGTGGCGACGGCGTTGCTCGATGCTTTCGATTTCGAACTTCCGGGAGTGGATGCATGAAACATGAGTCGGTGCTCCCGCGAAGGCGGGAGCCCAGAGCCATAAGCGGCGCTCTTCGTAACCCTGGGCTCCCGCCTTCGCGGGAGCATAAGAAGTGATCGCGGTGGTGCGCGGCGAGGCGCCGCTGATCGTCAGCATTCCGCATGCGGGGACCGAGATACCCGACGATCTGGTGGGAGATGTCCATTCGCTCGACCGGGCCCGCTACGACGCCGATCTCTACATCGACCGCCTTTATGCCTTTGCCACCGAGCTTGGCGCGACGATCGTGCGGACGACCATCTCGCGGACGGTGATCGATATGAACCGCGATCCCTCGGGCGCGTCGCTCTATCCGGGACAGGCCACGACCGACTTGTGCCCGCTGACGACCTTCGATGGCGAGCCTTTGTGGCGCGAGGGGCGGGCGCCCAACGCCGCCGAGATCGCGCGGCGGCGGGGGATGTATTTCGAGCCGTATCACACGGCGTTGGAGGCTGAGATCGCGCGGTTGCGCAGGCTACATTCCAACATCGTGCTATATGAGGCGCATTCGATCCGCAGCTATGTGCCGCGGCTGTTCGACGGGGAATTGGCGCAGTTCAATATCGGCACCAATAGCGGCAAAGCCTGCGCGCCGGAGCTGACCCACGCGGTGGAGAAGGCGTGCGGGCCGAGCCAGGTGACCGACGGGCGCTTCAAGGGCGGCTGGACCACGCGGCATTATGGGCGGCCCGAAAGCGGCGTGCATGCGATCCAGATGGAGCTGGCGATGCGTGGCTACATCGATGAGGTCGCGCCGCAGGATTGGCCGCCGCCGTGGGACTCGGCGCGCGCTGCGGCCTGCCAGGATATTCTCCGTGACGTGCTGCTCGCGGCGCTCGATTTCGCAATGGGGAAAGCATGACTCGGATTGATAACGCGCGCCGGATCAGGGCGGCGACCGGCACCGAATTGACCGCGAAGAGCTGGCTGACCGAAGCGGCGCTGCGTATGCTGATGAACAACCTCGACCCGGAGGTCGCGGAGGCGCCGGAGTCGCTGGTGGTGTACGGCGGGATCGGGCGGGCGGCGCGCGATTGGGAGAGCTACGACCGGATCGTGGCGTCGCTGCGGGCGCTGGAGAATGACCAGACCCTGCTGGTGCAATCGGGCAAGCCGGTGGGGGTGTTCCGCACGCATCCCGATGCGCCGCGGGTGCTTATCGCCAATTCGAACCTCGTGCCGAAATGGGCGACCTGGGACCATTTTCACGAGTTGGATCGCAGGGGGCTGGCGATGTACGGCCAGATGACCGCGGGCAGCTGGATCTACATCGGCAGCCAGGGGATCGTGCAGGGGACCTACGAGACGTTCGTCGAGATGGGGCGGCAGCACTATGGCGGCGACCTGCGCGGCAAATGGCTGCTGACCGGGGGTCTTGGCGGGATGGGCGGCGCGCAACCGCTGGCGGCGACGATGGCGGGGCTTTCGTGCCTGGCGGTGGAGTGCCGGCCGAGCAGCATCGAGATGCGGTTGCGGACGGGGTATCTGGATCGTTCGGCGGCGAGCATCGATGAGGCGCTGGCGATCATCCGCGGGTCCGAAGGGCCGGTGTCGGTTGGGCTGCTCGGCAATGCGGCGGATGTGTTTCCGGAGCTGATGCGGCGCGGCATCCGGCCCGATGCGGTGACCGATCAGACTTCGGCGCACGATCCGCTCAACGGCTATCTGCCGCTCGGCTGGAGTCTCGACGAATGGGCCGCCAGGCGCGAGAGCGATCCGGCCGAGGTGGAGCGCGCCGCGAAGGAATCGATGGCGATCCACGTCCGCGCGATGCTCGATTTCCACCGCGCCGGGGTGCCCACCTTCGATTACGGCAATAACATCCGCCAGGTGGCGAAGGACGAGGGGGTCGAGGATGCCTTCGCCTTTCCGGGGTTCGTGCCCGCGTACATCCGACCGCTGTTCTGCCGTGGGGTGGGGCCGTTCCGTTGGGCGGCGCTGTCGGGCAATCCGGAGGACATCTACAAGACCGACGCCAGGGTGAAGGCGCTGCTGCCCGACGACACGCATTTGCACCAATGGCTCGACATGGCGCGCGAGCGGATCCAGTTCCAGGGGCTGCCGGCGCGAATCTGCTGGGTCGGGCTGGGCGACCGGCACCGGCTGGGGCTGGCGTTCAACGAGATGGTGGCGTCGGGCGAGCTTGAGGCGCCGGTAGTGATCGGGCGCGATCATCTGGATTCGGGTTCGGTGGCGAGCCCGAACCGCGAGACCGAGGCGATGAGGGACGGTTCGGACGCGGTGTCGGACTGGCCGCTGTTGAATGCGCTTTTGAATACCGCGAGCGGCGCGACCTGGGTTTCGCTGCATCACGGCGGCGGGGTGGGAATGGGCTATTCGCAGCATGCCGGGATGGTGATCGTTGCCGATGGTACCCCCGAGGCCGCGGCGCGGATGGGGCGGGTGTTGTGGAACGATCCCGCGACGGGGGTGATGCGGCATGCCGATGCGGGGTATCCCGAGGCGATTGATTGCGCGCGGGAGATGGGGCTGGATTTGCCTAGCATCTGACCCACTTACGCACAGAGATTTACAACTCTCGTAGCGCCTCAATCAGCCGTTCGACTTCGGCTTCTGTGCTGTAGTGGCATAGACCGATCCGCACCAATCCTCCGCGTTCCTCCAGCCCCAGCCGTGCGATGACTTCGACCGCGTAGAAATGGCCGGACCAAGCGTAGATTTCGCGGGCGGCGAGATGCTCGGCGATGGCGTCGGGATGGTGGCCTTCGATGGTGAAGGAGAAGGTCGGCACGCGGCCTTGCATCGTCGGCGGGCCATAGAGTTTGAGGCCGGGGATGGTGGCCAAGCCGGCTAACAGGCGTTCGCCGAGGTCGTGCTCGTAGGCGACCATCGCCTGCATCGCGGCGACCAGCTTGGCGCGGCGGCTGTTGGCTTGGGGGTCGGATTGCTCGCCTAGCCATTCGAGATATTCGATCGTGCCGAGGATGCCGGCGTGCCCTTCGAAGCTAGGGGTGCCGCTTTCGAAGCGGTGCGCGCCTTCGTTGCCGGCGGGGCGGACCTTGTAGGCTTCGATGGTTTCGGCGTCGCGCGCCCAGAGGACGCCCTGGTGGGGCCCGAAGAATTTATAGGGCGAGCAGGCGAGAAAATCGGCGCCGAGGGTGGCGACGTCTGTGACGATGTGGGGGACCGACTGGACGGCGTCGACATAGACCAGCGCCGACGAATGCGCGCGGACATGGGCGATGGCGTCGGCGACGGGGTTGATCGTGCCGAGCGCGTTGCTGGCCATGCCGAGCGCGACGAGGCGGGTGCGGGGGCTGAGCAAAGCGGGGAGATCGCCCGCGTTCCAGCGGCCGGTTTCCGGGTCGAAGTCGAGCCAGCGGACAGTGACTCCGCGGTCGCGGGCGGCCAGAAGCCAAGGGGCGACGTTGGCGTCATGGTCGAGGCGAGTGAGGACGATCTCGTCGCCTTCCCGCCATGTGGCGGCGAGCGCGCGCGACACCGCCAGCGTTAGCGATGTCATGTTGGGGCCGAAGGCGATCTGGTCGGGCTGGCCGTTCAGCAGATCGGCCATCGCCGCATGGGCCTCCGCGCTGACCGCGTCGGTTTCGATCGAGGTACGGAAGGCGCCGCCCGAATTGGCGGTGCCGCTTTCGAGGTGCCGAACCATCCGCTCGATCGCGCGGGCGCAGGTCTGGGTGCCGCCGGGGGCGTCGAAATATACCCGGTCACCGGGTTGATGGAGCGCCTTGAATTGCGCGCGGACTGCGGTGATGGGGAAGGTCATGCGCACGGGCATAAGTTTGCGATGAGGAAACGGCAATGATCCGCACCGGAGTGATCGGCTATGGGCTCGGCGGAATGGCGTTTCATGCGCCGCTGATCGATGCGGTGCCCGAGCTGGAGCTGGCTGCGATCGCGACGTCGCGGGCCGATGCGGTGCATGCGCGCTATCCGGGGATGACGGTGTGCGGCGCGGAGGCGCTGATCGCCGATCCCTCGATCGCGCTGGTGGCGATCTCCACCCCGAACGACAGCCATTTCCCGCTGGCCAAGGCGGCGCTGGAGGCGGGCAAGCATGTCGTGATCGACAAGCCGTTCGTGAATTCGGTGGCGGATGGCGAGGCGCTGGAGCGCCTTGCGGCGGAGCGGGGGCTGGTGCTGGCGGCGTTCCATAACCGGCGCTGGGACGGCGATTATCTGACGGTGGAGAAATTGCTGGCGAGCGGGCGGCTGGGCGAGGTGATGCTCGCGGAGTTGCGGTGGGACCGGTTTCGGCCCGAGGTGACCACGGCTTGGCGGGACGTGCCCGATGTGGGTTCGGGGATGCTCGCCGACCTGGGGCCGCATCTGATCGACCAAGCGCTGATGCTGTTCGGTGTGCCCGAGGCGCTGACGGCGGATATCGCGGTCCAGCGCGTGGGTGCGCGGACCGACGATTATTTCGACATCACGCTGTTTTATGGTGCGCGGCGAGTGATCCTGTCGGCGTCGCGGCTGATCGCGGCGCGGCGGCCGCGGTTTGCGCTGCACGGGACCAAGGCTGGGTTCGTGAAGTACGGGCTCGATCCGCAGGAGCCGATGATGAAGGCGGGCGGGAGCGCGAACGATCCTGCGTTCGGGGTGGAGGATGCGGCGAATTATGGCGTGCTGACGGTTGGCGACGAAGTGGACGGCAATCGGGAGACGATCCCTACCGAGCGGGGGGATTACCGGCGGTTCTATTCGGGGATCGGACGGGCGATTGCGGACGGGACTGCGCCGCCGGTTAGCGCGGCGGATGCGGTGCTGGGGCTGCGGATTATGGAGTTTGCCCGGGAGAGTTCGGTGGAGGGGCGGCGGGTGATGGTCTCTTAAGCCCCTTCCCTTCAGGGGAGGGGTTGGGGTGGGGCCTCGCCGTCTCACCGAGCCCAGGGCCAGAGGATAGGCTCACCCCAACCCCTCCCCTGAAGGGAAGGGGCTAAGTAAGTTACGGCCGCCAGCCGGCCGGCAGCGTCCGTGCCGGCAGCTTGACCTGCACCGTATCCACCGTTTCGCGCGCCGAGGCGCCGAGGGTCACCGTGTAGGTGCCGGCGCGGATCTTCCACGCGTGGCTAGGGCTGTCCCACACCGCGAGCAGCCGCGGGTCGATCGACAGGGTGAACGCCATCGATTTGCTCGGCCCCAGATCGGCCTTGCCGAAACCGCCGAGCCGCTTGGGCGCTTCCCAGCCCGGCCCGGAAACATAGATTTGCGCGACCTCGGCGCCCTGGACCTTGCCGGTATTGGTGATGCCGAACAGCACCTCGATCGTGCCGCCCTTCGCCCGCGCGTCCAGCCCGCCGAGCTTGAAACGGGTGTAGCTGAGCCCGTGACCGAACGGGAACGCCGGCTCGAGCCCCTTGGCGTCATACCATTTGTAGCCGACCGTCGCGCCTTCGCTGTACACCGTGTCGCCCTTGTTGGGAGCGGATGGCTTGGGCAATTGATCGAGGCTCCTGGGGAAGGTCGCGGGCAGGTGTCCCGAGGGATTGACCTTGCCGAACAGGACATTGGCGATCGCCTCGCCGCCCGCGGTCCCGGGGTACCAGGCTTCGAGCAGTCCCGCGACCTGACCCGCCCATGGCGTCAGCACCGGGCCGCCGGTTTCGAGGACGACCACGGTCTTGGGATTGGCCGCGGCGACGGCCGAGATCAGCGCGTCCTGATTGTCGGCGAGGGTCAGCGACACGTCAAAGGCTTCGCCCGCCCATTGGGTGGCAAAGACGAGGACAACATCGGCGTCCTTTGCCATCGCGGCGGCGGCGGCCGGGTCCTTGCCGTCCGCGTAGGTCACCGAAGCGCCCGGCGCCTGACGGCGGATCGCCTCCAGCGGCGAGGAGGGGTAGTACATCACCGGCCCGGGCCAGCTGGTCGGCGCGATGCCGGGGACGGCATTGCCGCCGACCGGATAGACGAGCGACGAGCCGCTGCCCGCGAGCACGCCCTTGTCGGCATGGCCGCCGATCACGACGATCTTGCGCGCCGATGCCGAGAGCGGCAGCACCGCGCCTTCGTTCTTCATCAGCACGATCGCTTCCTCGGCATCGCCGCGCGAGATTGCTGCATGCCGGGCGAGGTCCGCCGCAGGCAGATCGAGCGGAGCTGCGGTGACTGGATGATCGAACAGCCCGTTGGCGAACATCGCGCGCAGGATGCGGTGCGCCATCTCGTTGAGCCGCGCCTTGCTGACTTCGTCCTTGGCGACGGCGGCCTTCAGCGGCGCGCCGAAAAAGCCTTCGCGGCTGAGGCCATAGCCCGAATCCTGATCGAGACCGGCGTTGGCCGAGGCGGCGGTCGAGTGAGTCGCGCCCCAATCGGCCATCACATAGCCCTTGAAGCCCCAATCCTTGCGCAGGACATCGGTGAGCAGCCACGGATGCTCGCAGGCCTGGGTGCCGTTGACCTTGTTGTACGAGCACATGATCGAGCCGGGATCGCCGATCTCGATCGCGAACTGGAAAGCGAGCAGATCGGAGGTGCGCGCCGCGCCCTCGTCGATCACTGAATTGCCGCCGCTGCGATCGGTCTCCTGATCGTTCACCGCGAAATGCTTGATCGTCGAGACGATGTGGTTCGACTGGATGCCGCGCACCTGCTGGCCGACCATCACGCCCGCGAGCCACGGATCCTCGCCGCCATATTCGAAGTTGCGGCCGTTGCGCGGCTCACGCAGCAGATCGACGCCGCCGGCGAGCATCACGTTAAAGCCCGATGCGCGCGCCTCCGCGCCGATCATCGCGCCGCCCTTGTACGCCGTCGCCGGGTTCCAGGTCGCGGCGGTGGCAATGCCCGAGGGGAGGGCGGTGCGCTCGCGCTTCTTGTCCACGCCGCCCTGGCTGGCGACGCCGATTCCGGCATCGGTTTCCCACTGCGGCGGGATGCCGAGCCGGGTGATGCCGGGGATATAGCCGGCGCTGCCCTGGCGGGCTTCGGGATCGGCCTTGAAGTTGTTGAACGGCGGGAAATCGGTGCCGAACTGGCCGAAGACGAGGACGAGCTTTTCGTCATCGGTCATCGCCGCGACGAGCAAAGCGGCGCGCTGGTCCGGCGAGAGCTTGGCGTTCATCCACGGGTGGGCTGTGGCTTGCGCGGTGGCCGGGGCCTCTGGGTTAGCGGCATAGGCGCCACCGGCGGCGAGCGCGATTGCCGCTCCGATCAGCGCGGCGTTCCAGATGCGGCTGCGGCGGTTGTTCATGGCTCTCTCCTGGGGGGCGATCTTTTCTGATCTGTCAGCGTTGTCGGCAGGCATGTTATAGGGCAAAGATGGCTTTGCGCGCCAGCGTGTTGCTGCATAGACAGGCGCCAACGAACATAAAACGGCCGGGGAGAGGCAGAAATGGCTAGTCAGAGATCAACCGCAGGGGCGCTGCCGGCATTCGCCGCGGTCACCGTCCTGTTCTTCGCCTGGGGGTTCATCACCTCGATGGTCGATCCGCTCGTCGCGTCGGTGAAGGGCATCTTCACGCTGAGCGATTTCGAAGCGCAGGCGGCGGCGGCGGCGTTTTTCGCGGCCTATGGCCTGACCAGCTTCCCGGCCGCTGCCTTGCTCGCGAAGATGAAGTCGGTGCCGACGATCCTGATCGCGCTCGCCACGATGATCGCGGGCTGCCTGGTCATGCTGGCGGCGGCGAATTTGACGGTGTTTCCGCTGGTCCTGCTCGGCCTGTTCATCCTCGCCAGCGGCATCACGGTGCTGCAGGTCGCGGCGAACCCGCTCGCGGCGGCGCTGGGCGATCCCAGGTACAGCCACTTCCGGCTGACCTTCAGCCAGACCTTCAATTCGGTCGGCACGGTGATCGGGCCGATCCTCGGGGCCGAATTGTTCCTCAAGGGCCTCGAAGTGAAGCATGGCACGGTCGTAACCGATGCGGTGCGCGCGCAGGCGCTGGCGGGCATCGACATGGCCTATTTCTGGTTCGCCGGATTGATCGCGGTGTTGCTGCTGTTCTTCTACCTCAGCCGCCGGATCGTTTCCGCCGCCGCGCCCGATAGCGTGGCGAATGGCAATATCGTCGCGCTGATCGGCGATGCGCTCTCGTCCAAATGGGCGTTGTTCGGCGGGCTGGCGATCTTCCTCTACGTCGGCGCCGAAGTGGCGATCGGGACGCAGATGGCGTTCTTCCTGAACTCGGATAACATCTGGGGCCAGTCGGACGCGCTGTACGCGCTGCCGTTCGTCTCGAGCATGGTGCCGCAGGATAATGTCGTCGGGCTTTCGCTCGAGCAGGCGGGCAAGGCGACCGCGCTATACTGGCTGGGCGCGGTGGTCGGCCGCGCGATCGGCTCGGTGCTGCTCGCGAAGGTCAATGCGGCCAAGCTGCTGGCGACGTTCACGGCGATCGCGGCGGCGCTTTGCTTCTATGTCTTTGCGATCGGCGGGGTCACCGCGGGCTATGTCGCGCTGTCGATCGGGCTGTTCAACTCGATCATGTTCCCGGTGATCTTCACGCTGACCTTGGAGCGCTCGACCGCGAGCGAAGCCGCGACTTCCGGCCTGCTGTGCACCGCGATCGTCGGCGGCGCGGCAGGGCCTTTGGTGATCGGGCTGGTCTCGGGTTCGCAGGGCTATGCGGTTGCATTGATCGTTCCGGCGCTCTGCTATGTCGCGCTCTGCCTGTTCGCGATCGGCGCGAGCAAGGCGGCGGTAGTGCGGCGCGAGGACGATCCGACCGTCGCCTCGATCCACTAAGCATCCGCTTCGGAACCCTTTGCCTTCCACAAGGCATTGGGTTTCGGGAGCAGGAAGTGGCTGAACGGGAGGATCGCCGCGCCGACCGCGGGGGCGTCCTCCGCCAGCATCGCGCGGCGGACGGGGGCGAGCTTGGGCACGTTCGTGGCGTGTTCTTCGAGATGGGCGTTCAGGCGTTCGGCCAGCGCATCGACATAGCGGCCGGGCAGGCGGCCGCCGATCAGCACGGCGGCGGGATTGATCAGGCAGTTGATCGCGTTCAGCGGCTCGGCCAGCCGCGCGACGGCTTCGGCGATCCAGGCCTCGACGATCGGCTCGGCTGAAGGGTCCGACCCCAGCATTGCGGCGATGCTCGATCCCGTCGCTTCGAGCCGGCGCGACAGGCCCGCCAGCGAGACACTGGTCTGAATCTGGTTGCCGTCGTCCCCGATCAGGAAGCCGAGCTCGCCAGAACGCCCGTTGGCGCCGCGAAAATAGACGCCATCGATCACCAGCCCGCCGCCGAGGCCCCAGGAGATCAGCACGTAGAAGAAGTTCGAAAAGTGCTGGCCAAGCCCAAGCTGCTGCTCGCCCATCGCGGCGGCGGCGGAATCGTTCTCGACGAAGACCGGCAGGTCGAGCGGCTCCGCGAAGAGCGCGGCCATGTCGGCGCTGTCCCATTCGGCATAAGCGGCGGGGCGGCCGGGGAGATCGACCAGCCCCAGATCGTCGGGGCTGGCGACGCCGACGCCGACGATGCGCGAGGCATCGATCGCGGCGTCGCGGATCATGCCATCGATCGATGCCCGGTAGAATTCCTGGACGTCGCCCGGCAGCGCGAACGCCGCCTCGCGCGAGCGGCGGGCGCGCGTCTCGCCCAGGAAATTGACCAGGACGATGGTGATGTGATCGCGATCGATGTTGATGCCGATCGCATAGCAGGCGTCCGGATTGACGATTAGCTTGGTCGGCGGCTGGCCGCGCCCGCCGCGGCGGCGGCCATCTGCGGCGATCAGGCCTTCGGCGCGTAGCCGCTTGGTGATGTTGGCGATGGCGGGAGGGGTGAGCCCGGTTATGTTGGCGAGATCGACGCGGGTGAGCGATCCGTTGACGCGGATCGCGTGGAGCGTGACGCGCTGGTTGTGATCGGCGGCGCGTTCCAGATTGGTGCCCGAAAGGCGTATCGAGTCACGAGGGTCCGTCATGGGCGGCATCTGGCAGGCTTGGTTACGCCAGCGCAATAGGCGCCCGGGTTTGAATTGCGAAACTCGTTGCAGTAAATCGCCGGTGCGGTGAAGACGCCGGAGAGGGGGATGACTATGCCGCAGAAGCGATCAGCCCTGACCGCCGTCGGGGGCCGGCGGTCAGGACAAATTGGTGCGCGTGGTGCTGCACTCGGGTCCGGCGTCCGCGCGCAACGCCGTACCCATATTGAGGAACGGCAGGCGCGCGGAAATCTTGCCGGATTTCTGCGCGGCGCTAAGCCGATGCGATGTCGCTCGGTACTTCATGGTTCCGGTACGCTATGATCTTCGGGCCGCTCGCCCTGTTGGCAGCCGCCCTACTGGTCCCGCCGGGGGACGCGCCGCCGCGCGTGCCGGTGACGGGGGGCACGATCGCGGGATCGGTGACGCAGGGGGCGTTGCTGTTTCGCGGGATACCCTATGCGGCGGCGCCGGTCGGCGATCTGCGCTGGCGGGCGCCGAAGCCGGTGGTGGCCTGGGGCGAGGTGCGCGCGGATCGGGATGACGCGCCGGCCTGCCCGCAGAACGATCAGGGCTGGAACCACAATGACGCCACGCACGCCAGCGAGGATTGCCTGACGCTGGATATCCGCACGCCGGCCTTGAGCGGCAAACGCCCGGTGATGGTGTGGATCCATGGCGGCAGCAATTTCTCGGGGACGGGGCGCGGCACCGTCCAGTCGCGGATCACCGACAAGGGTGTGGTGCTGGTGGCGATCCAGTACCGGCTGGGGCTGCTCGGTTTCCTCAGCACCCGCGGGGCCGCGGCGGAGGCGGGCGGGCACGCCGGCAATTACGGGCTGATGGACCAGATCGCGGCATTGCGGTGGATACGCGCAAACATCGCAAAGTTCGGGGGCGATCCCGCGAATGTGACGATCTTCGGCGAGTCGGCGGGGGCGCAGGACGTGTCGCTGTTGCTGGCGGCGCCGGGCGCGCGGGGGTTGTTTGCGAAGGCGATACTGGAAAGCGGAACGCCCGGGTTCGGGATGCCGCCGCGTTCGCTCGAATCCGCATTTGCTTTGGGGGATCAGGCGCAGGCGATGCTTGGCGGATCGCTGGCCGAAATGCGCAGGCGGCCGGTTGCGGAGCTGCTTGCCGCAGATCTCAAGCTGACCGATGCGGCTTTGGCCACCAACGACTTCCGCTGGCTGCAGGCGACGATCGATGGCGCGGTGCTGCCGAAGCCGCCGCGTGAGTTGCTCGCCGCCGCGCCGCGCAGGCCGGTGATCGTTGGGAGCAACCGCGCCGAGTTCGGACCTGGGCCGGGCGAATTGGATTGGGCGAAACAGTTGGCGATGGCCTTTGGCGCGAATGCGGCCAAGGCGCGCGAATTCTACCGCGCCGAGGATCCGCGCATGGGCCATCCGGAGCTGCAATTCTGGACCGACTGGGTTTTCCGCTGCCCGGCGGGCCGGGTCGCCGATCTTCTGTCCGGCAAGGGCGCGTCGGTGTGGCGCTACGAGTTCGATCTTGCGCAGGATAAAGGGCGCACCAGTCACTCGGCGGAGATCGCCTGGGTGCTGGGCGGCAGGACATTCGAGAGCGGCGATTTCACCGTGTCGCTCGCCGATTACTGGGTCAATTTCGCCAAGTCCGGCAACCCCAATGGCGACCTGCCCTATTGGCCCGCCTACACAAGCAAGGCGCCCTCCCATGCGCTGTTTGACGATCACGGTGTAAGCCGCCAGTCAGGCTTGCGCTTACCCATCTGCTCGATGCTGGAGGAACTATGATCGACCGCCGGATGCTGCTTGCCCTGGGCGCCGTAATACCGTTCGGCGCGGACGCGCTGGCGCAGACCGCTCCGGCCGAGACCTGGGACCAGCGCTGGCAGCGGATGCTGCGCGAGGATTGGCCGATGCTCGGTCGCTATGCCGCCGACAACAAGGCGGTGCTGGCTTCGGGCGTGACGACCAACATCGTCTTCCTTGGCGATTCGATCACTGAGGGCTGGGCTGGCAAGCGCTCCGGCTTCTTCAAGGCTGGGCGCGTGGGCCGCGGCATCGGCGGGCAGACGACGCCGCAGATGGTGCTGCGGATGATGCAGGACGTGATCCAGCTGAAGCCGAGGTATCTTCACTTCATGGCTGGCACTAACGACATCGCCGGCAATACCGGGCCGATGACGATCCCGCAGACGTTCGGCAATATCCGGCTGGTCGCCGACATCGCCCGCGCCAACGGGATCAAGCTGTTGCTCGCCAGCGTGCCACCCGCGGATCATTTCCCGTGGCGGCCGGGGCTGGAAGTGATCGCGCCGATCCGGGAGATCAACGCCTGGTCCGCTGCGCATGCCAAAGCGCTCGGCGCGACCTGGGTGGATTATACGCCGATCCTCGGCACCGCTACGGGCGCGATGAAGCCGGGGTTCGCCTCGGACGGCGTGCACCCGACGGAGGCGGGCTATATCGCCATGGAATCAGTGCTCGAACCCCTGCTCAAGGCGCGCGGCGTATGAGGTTTCTGCTTGCCGCAGTCGCCCTGTTCGGGGCGACGCCCGCCGCGGCGCAACTCGATCTGGCTTCGCCCGATGGCAGCAACCACATTATCATCGCGGTCAATAATCAGGGCACGCCGACCTATAGCGTCACGCGCAAGGGCGGGGCGGTGCTGGCGCCGTCGCCGATCCTGCTCGATCTCGATGTGGATACGCTCGGCTATGGCCTGTCGATCGCGGGGTCGGAGGCGAAGGCTGCCGACACGACCTATCCAATTGTCGCGGGCAAGGCGTCGCAGGGGCGCGATCATTACAATCAGCTCACCGTCCATTTCGAGGAACGCGGCGGGCGGAAGCGCAAGATGGACGTGGTGCTGCGTGCCTATGACGATGGCGTTGCCTTCCGCACCGTGATCCCGATCCAGCCCGCCACCTCGGCCGCGATCGTGCGGTACGAGCGGACGGGCTTCTATTTCCCGCAAGCGTACCAGTGCTGGGGCTTCAACGTCGGCAAGTTCCAGAGCAGCCACGAGGGCGAGTTCGACCCCGTCGATACCAGCCGCACGCGCGACCATAATCTGTTCGATCTGCCGTTCGTCTGCGAGACCGGCAAGGCGGCGTTCGCACTGGCCGAGGCCGATCTGCTCGATTTCGCGGGCATGTATCTGACCGGGCGCGGGGATGGCGGGCTGGGGCTGCAACTGAAGCTGTCGCCATCGCTCGATGACTACCGGATCGCGGTCCACACCCGCGTCGGCAGCCCGATCGTCACGCCGTGGCGCGTGGTGATGCTGGCGGACAAGGCCGGCGAATTGGTTAACTCGACGTTGCTGACCACGCTGTCGACGCCGAGCCGGATCGAGGACACCAGCTGGATCAAGCCCGGCCTCACCACCTGGGACTGGTGGAACGGGCCGGTGATCGCGCGCTATCCGGGCAAGCGCACCAGCACCGAAGTCGCCAAGGCGCTGATAGACTTCGCTGCCGAGCAGGGCATGCCCTATGCGATGATCGACGAGGGCTGGTACGCTGGCGCGGGCGGCGGCGGGGTGCGGCGGCCGGGGGTGGACATTACCCGCTGGAACGACCCGATCAACGTGGAGGACGTGACCGCTTATGCGCGCACCAAGAAGGTCCGCATCTGGCTGTGGACGCATTGGCAGGCGCTCGACGACCAGATGGAGGAGGCGCTGACACTCTACGAGCGGCTGGGGATCGCCGGGATCAAAGTCGACTTCATGGACCGCGACGATCAGTGGATGGTCAATTGGTATTCGAAGCTGCTCGCGGCGGCGGCTCGGCATCATCTGATGGTCGACCTGCACGGGGCTTATCCGCCGCGCGGGCTGACGCGGACCTACCCCAACTTCGTCACGCAGGAAGGCGTGATGGGGGCAGAGTATAACAAATGGAGCCGGCGGGTGACGGCGCGGCACAATGTCATGCTGGCGTATACGCGCGGGCTACTGGGGCCGATGGATTATACCCCGGGCGGCTTCCACAATGTCGCGCCCGAGGCTTTCCGCATCCGCAACGATCTGCCGTTCGTGCAGACGACGCGGGCGCATGGGCTGGCGCTGTACGTGGTGTTCGAGAGCGCGCTGGGGAGCGTGGCGGATAGCCCGGATACTTATGACGCTAGTCCCGCGGGCCTTGAGTTTATTCGCGAGGTGCCGACGAGCTGGGACGAGACGCGCTATCTGGCGGGCGAGGTCGGCGACTATATCGTCATCGCGCGGCGCAAGGGGCGGACCTGGTATCTGGGCGCGATGAACACGGAGACGGCGCGGACCGTGAGCGTGCCGCTGAGCTTTCTCGGGCCGAAGCGGTTTGGGGCGACGGTGTGGGCTGACGGCGCGGCGGCGGATGCGGTGGTGAAGAACGAGCGGCAGGTTTCCAGCGGGGATACGCTGGAATTGCAGCTTGCCGCGACCGGCGGCGCGGTGGCGGTGTTCCGGCAGAAGTAGGCTGCCTAGGGCAGGTTTGCCTTCAGCTCGTCGATCCACGGCGAGGCCACCCCGTCCGACGGCGCGCGCCAGTCGCCGCGCGGGCTTAGCGCGCCGCCGGCCGATACCTTGGGGCCGTTGGGGATGGCGCTGCGCTTGAACTGGCTGGTCTGGAAGAAGCGGAACAGAAACACTTCCAGCCATTTGGCGATGGTGGCGAGATCATATTCGTGGCGGCCGTCCTGCGGGAAATCGAGCGGCCATTGGCCGGCGTCGCGGTCCTGCCACGCGTGCCAGGCGAGGAAGGCGATCTTCGACGGGCGCAGGCCGTGGCGGACGATGTAGTGCAGGAAGAAATCGTGAAGCTCGTAGGGGCCGACGCGGTCCTCGGTGCTCTGCATCCGGCCCTCGGCGTCCGCCGGGATCAGCTCGGGGGAGATTTCGGTGGCGAGTATCTTGTTCAGGACGCCGGCGGCGTCGCCGGTGAACTGGCCGGTGCGGATGGTCCAGCGGATGAGGTATTGGATCAGCGTCTTGGGCACGCCCGAATTGACCGCGTAATGGCTCATCTGGTCGCCGACGCCATAGGTGCACCAGCCGAGCGCCATTTCGGAGAGATCACCGGTGCCGACGACGAAGCCTTCGCGCTGGTTGGCGAGGCGGAACAGATAGTCGGTGCGCAGGCCCGCCTGCACATTCTCGAAGGTCACGTCGTAGACCGGCTCACCGCCTGCATAGGGGTGGCCCATGTCGGCGAGCATACGGTTGGCGGCGGGGCGGATGTCGATCTCTTCGCCGGTGACGCCGAGTGCCTGCATCAGCGCCCAGGCGTTGCCCTTGGTGCCATCGCTGGTGGCGAAGCCGGGCATGGTGAAGCCGAGGATTTCGGAGCGCGGGCGGCCGAGGCGGTCCATCGCCTTGGCGGCGACGATCAGCGCGTGGGAGGAGTCGAGGCCGCCGGAGATGCCGATCACCAGCCTTTTGGCGCCGGTGGCGGCGATGCGCTTGCGCAGGCCCTCGACCTGGATGTTGAACGCCTCATAGCAATCGTCGTCGAGCTTCGACGGGGTGTTCGGAACGAACGGAAAGCGGCGGATTTTGCGGTTGAGGCCCGCCTCCTCGAACTTCGAGCCGTGATCGAAGGCGATGCGGCGGAAGCGGGTTTCGGGGTGACCGGCAGCGGCGGCGGCATCGTTGAAGGTGCCGGTGCGCATCCGTTCGAGGCGGAGGCGCTCGAGGTCGATATCCGCGTAGACGATTTCGGTGGTCAATTCGAAGCGTTCGGAGGTGGCGAGGAGTTCGCCGAGCTCGTAGATCATTCCCTGTCCGTCCCAGGCGAGATCGGTGGTGCTCTCGCCCGGCCCCGAGGCGGAATAGAGGTAGGCCGAAGCGGTGCGGACCGATTGCGACGCGCAGAGCAGTTCGCGCTCGCGGGCCTTGCCGATGACGATGTTCGAGGCGGAGAGGTTGCACAGCACCAGCGCGCCGGCGAGCGCGCCCGCGGTGGAAGGCGGAGCGGGTGCCCAATAATCCTCGCAGATTTCGATGTGGAAGACGAAATCGGGGATGTCGGACGCCGCGAAAATCTGCTCGGTGCCGAACGGGGCGGTCTGGCCCGCCACGTCGATGCTGAGGCCGGTCAGGCCCAGGCCGGATGCGAACCAGCGCTTTTCGTAATATTCGCGGTAATTGGGCAGGAAGCTCTTGGGCACCACGCCGAGGATGCGGCCGCGGGCGATGGCGAGCGCGCAGTTATAGACCCGGCCGTTGCGGCGCAGCGCCGCGCCGATCAGCAGGACAGGCTTGAGGCTGGTGCTGGCGGCGACGATCGCGGCGATCCCGGCTTCGGTCGCGTCGAGCAGCGCGTCCTGCAGATGCAGGTCGTCGATCGCGTAGGAGGTCAGGTTGAGCTCGGGGAAGACGAGCAGATCGGCGTTTTCGGCATCGCCTTGCTGTGCAAGCGCGATGGTCGCTTCGGCGTTGGCGGCGGGATCGCCCGCGGTCGCGACCGGCGTGCAGACGCCGGCGCGGATCATCCCCTGACGGTGGAGCGAAAAGAAAGCATGCGGCCTGGTCATGCGGCTTTCCTACCAGCGCCGAGCATTATTGGGCAGGGGGTTGGATTCGCGCGGCTTAGCTTCGCACTTTTCCCGCACATCGTGAATGTTCGTTGCGCGGGCACGCAGGATTGTTGCGCAAACGAGGCGCGAAGGGATTTGACGAATTGGAACATAGCCCACGCATGGCAGATTCGAGGCTTGTAGGACAGCTTGGACCAGCACCCCTCTCCCACGCAGAGAGAAGAGCAATGGGGACTCAGACCTTGGCCGAGTAGATCATCCGGCCCGCGCCGAGACGCAGGAAAACGCGCTCGAGATCCGCCTCGCCGACCGCGAAGCAGCCCTGGCTGCGGCCGAGCTTACCCCATTTGGCGATCATGTCGGGGTTCGAGTACCAGGCGCCGTGGATGACGATCGCGCGGTCGAGCGCGTTGTTGTTGCTCGGATCGAGACCTTCCAGGCGCTGCGACGCGCCGTGCTGGCCCTGATAATAATCGGTGGCGACGAAAGCGCCTTCGCAGGTCGCGTTCGAGCCCATGTCGTTCGAGAAGCGGTGGAGCGTGCCGGTATGCTCGGGATCCGAGCCGCTGCCGTGCGCGACCAGCAGGCTTTCGACCACGCCGGTGCCGAGGTTGACGATGTGGAAGCGCGGCTGGGCTGACATGATCGAAAAATCGGCGATGGCGATGCGGTCATGCGCCTGGATGCGCATCGAATGGCGATCGAGCGCCGCGATGGCCTTGCGGAACAGCTCCGGACGAACGCCCTTGGGAGTGATCAGCCGGGCGACCTTGGTGGGAACCTGCGGCGCGACCGTGGGACGAACCGGCGGCGGCAGCGCGAGCGGCCGGGCGGCGACAGTGGCGACGCGCGAAGAGCATGCGGTAACCGCCGCTCCTCCCGCCATGATCGCCAGCGACTTGATCAGTGCACGGCGCGTGCGCACCGAATCCAACGTTTCCATCACGATAGCATTGCCCAATTCAAACCCCGTCTGCCGCTTATAACAGATTGTTCCCCGAACTTTGGCTGAACAAGTGTCCCAAACCCGGCGATTCGGCGCAAGCTCTGCCCGGTTCGCCGATGAAAGCCGTTTTCCCGGTGCGGGACGCTTTGCGCAACCCGGAATTTCCGCGTGATTCGCGGCCGGGAGCGAAATGCGTTAACGCGCGTTAAGGAATTGCTGCCGGAACAACCGGCGCGATTCGCGAAGGGGCCAATAATGGCGCGTGGGCGCATGCGTTTTTCCCTGATCCTGGCCGGTGCCGTGCTGAGCGCTGTGCTGCCCGGCATGACCACGCCTGCGGCCGCGCAGGAATATCATCGTCTCAGCGGCGCCACCGTCGCGGCCGACGTGGCGTCGCTGCGCCCGGGTCAGTTCGTGTGGTTCGACGATCCGGCGCTGGTGCCCGCGGCCTATGGCCAGACCGGGCCGGTCTCGATCGTCGTCAGCATTCCGGCGCAGCGCATGTATGTCTATCGCGACCGTGTGCTGATCGCGGTCAGCACGGTTTCGACCGGCAGCCCGGGGCGCGACACGCCGACCGGCGCGTTCACCATCCTGCAGAAGAACAAGTTCCACCGCTCGAACCTGTACAGCAACGCGCCGATGCCATTCATGCAGCGGCTGACGTGGGACGGGATCGCGCTGCACGCCGGGCAACTGCCAGGCTATCCGGCGTCGCACGGCTGCATCCGGCTGCCCAAGGACTTCGCCAGGCAGCTCTACGACCTGACAGAGATGGGTGCATCGGTGGCGGTGATCGACACGGAGGTGGACGATACGCAGCTCAACCGCTGGTCGCCGCCGACGCTGACCGCCAATGCCGGCGATCTGGGTGGAGAGGCATTTAATCTCGTGACGGTGGGCAGGGCGGCGACGCCCGCCGCGCTGGTGCCCGTGGCGGACGACGGATCGCGGCGGCCGGCGTCCTGGGTTACCGGGCCTGCGGTGGAGATCGTGCAGCCGTTGCCGGCGGGGACGCGGTAACGGCAATCACGCGTACGGCGGGCGGTGCAGTCCCTTCGGGCTCGCCGTGAAAATCTCGCAGCCCGTATCGGTAATGCCGATCGAATGCTCGAATTGCGCCGATAGCGAGCGGTCCCGGGTCACGGCGGTCCAGTCGTCGTCGAGCATCCTGATGTCGGGGCGGCCGAGGTTGATCATCGGCTCGACGGTGAAGATCATACCGGGGCGTAGCTCGGGGCCGGTGCCGGGGCGGCCATAGTGGAGCACGTCGGGCGCGTCGTGATAGACCAGCCCCACGCCATGGCCGACGAAATCACGAACGACGCCGTAGCGGTGCTTTTCGGCATGGCGCTGGATGGCGTGGCCGATGTCGCCGAGATGGTTGCCGGGCCTGGCCTGCTCGATACCGAGCATCATGCATTCGTAGGTGATGTCGACGAGGCGGCGGGCCTTCAGCGGGACGTTGCCGACCAGATACATCCGGCTGGTGTCGCCGTGATAGCCGTCGAGCAGCGAGGTCAGGTCGATATTGAGGATGTCGCCGTCCTTGAGCGTGCGATCGCCCGGGATGCCGTGGCAGACGACGTTGTTGACCGAGATGCAGCTGGCGTGGGCGAAGCCGCGGTAGCCGATGTTCGCGGGAGCGGCGCCGGTTGCGAGGATCGCCTCGCGCGCGAAATCGTCGAGCGCCGCAGTGGTGACGCCGGGCGCGATGTGGGGGGCGAGCGCGTCGAGCACGGTGGCGGTGATCCGGCCCGCCCTGCGCATGCCCTCAAAGCCTTCGGGGCCGTAGAGCTTGATCGCGCCGGTGCGGCGGGCCTCTGCCGTGGCGGCGGCAACATATTGGGTCATTGGGCTACTCTGACTGTCGGTGCGGGCGGCGCTTAGCCGGTCTGGCTAATTGTGAACACCTCCCGCATCGTCAGCTTGCCCCTGCGACCCGCACCTATTTGTACCAGACCTCGATCCCCGCATATTGCGCCGTTCCCCAGGGCACGAACCAGCAGTGCCATGCCTCCTCGAACTGCGCGGTCGGGATGAATATCTCGGGATCCTGCCAATTGGCGTTCTGCGCGTAGAAGCCGTTGTCGTCATAGGCGAACACGACCAGCCAGTGCGCGCCCCAGACGTCAGTGAGCTTGCCCAGATCCACCATGCAGAGGACGGGATGCCGCGCGGCGAGCGCGTTCTTCAGCTGAATCCAGGGAATGCCGTTCGCCGATCCCTTGCTGAACGAATTGGTCTTCAACCCGTACGCCTTGCAGGTGTCGGCCTCGTGCCACGGCGTCGTTCCCAGATTCAAGCTGGTTCCCGGAATGGCCAGGAAGTCGGGCGGATGCGAGGCGAAGATTGTGTCGGTTTCACGTCCTTCCGGCAACATGATGTCGCTGTGCGAGCGTGAATAGGCCTCGACGACGCACGCGACCGCAGCCGGCCCGCAGCTATTTTCGGTGAAGGATGACATATTCTTCAGCACATTTTGCTTGATACCTACGTACGCCATCTTGCCTCCTGCTTGCTTCTGGGGCTCAGGCTGCGCGGGAAAGCTGTGGCGCTCCACCCCCATATGGGGGGTATAGAGTGCTGGACTATGTTCCGGTGAATACCGCCAATTGCGCCGCGAATGCCCGTTTGAACGCCGGCCGGGCCCGGGCGCGGGCGACATAAGCGGCGAGGTTGGGATATTCGGGGAGCATGGCGGAGCTTTCCAGCCGGAGCAGCACCTCCACCATCATCAGGTCGCCGGCGCTGAAATCGCCGTCCAGCCAGTCGGCGCCGCCGAGCCGGGCGGACAGCGCGGCCAGGCGGTTGCGGACACGATCGTCGAGGATCGGCAGGCGATCGGCATACCAGGGCTTGTCACGCTCGGTGAGGATGAAGCCTTCGCGCTCGATGACCGGCGGCTCGATCGTGCTGAGCGCCGCGAACATCCAGGTGATCGCGCGGGCGCGGGCATCGGGATCGCCCGAGAGCAGGCCGGGATACCGATCGGCGATGTGGAGGATGATCGATCCGGTTTCGAACAGGGTCAGGCCGCCTTCCTCATAGCTCGGGATCTGGCCGAAGGGCTGGCGCGCGAGGTGCGCGGGCTCCTTCATCGCTTTGAACGAGAGCAGGCGGACGTCGTAGGGCTGGCCGACTTCCTCCAGCGCCCAGCGGACCCGCATGTCGCGCGCGAGGCCCTGGCCGCGATCGGGGGAGGCTGCGAAGGCGGTGATGGTGATCGGCATCGGCGGACTCCCTGGTTCGCCGGGTCAACGCTTTCCGCCGAAAGGGGATGCGCTGGCGGTTTGACACGTTAAAAGCGCGTGCCATGACAGTCATGACATTCGAGGATGCCGCGCACGCATTGGTCGAGACCGGGCGCCGAATAGACGGGCGCGGATGGGCGCCGGCGACGGCGGGCAATTATTCGGTGCGGCTCGACGACGGCAGTTTCGCGGTGACGACATCGGGGCGGCACAAGGGGCGGTTGGTGGCCGGGGACATCATGCGCGTGGATGGCGCGGGGCAGGGGCTTACCCCCGGCAAGCCTTCCGCCGAGACGTGGCTGCACCTGGCGCTGTACCATGCGTTTCCCGAGGCGAATGCGGTGCTGCACGGGCATTCGCCGCAGGCGGTGGGGCTGAGCCGGGCGGTGCCCGAGGCTACCGAATGGGTGTTTCGCGGGCATGAGATGCTCAAGGTGTTTCCGGGGATAGACACGCACGAGGCCGAGTTGCGGCTGCCGATCGTCGACAACAGCCAGGATATGGCGGTGATCGAGGCGGCGGTGGCGCCGGCGCGGCTGGCGCCGAACGCGGCGCCCGCCTATCTTATCCGCAGCCATGGGGTCTATGCCTGGGGCAAGGACCTGGACGAAGCCGAGCGCGTGCTCGAGGCGACCGAGTGGCTGATCGCGGCGGAGCTGGCGGAAATGAGCTTCCGGAATGGAGCGGGACGATGACCAGATTGCGGATTTACGCGGTAGGCGACGGCGGGGCGGCCGAGGTCGATACCGTGGACGCGGGTGAGATCGCCGGGGCGCTGGCGCCGATCGGGGTGCGTTTCGAGCAATGGCCGTCGCGGCCGCTGGATGCCGGGGCGGACCAGGAGGCGGTGCTGGCGGCGTTCGCGCCGGAGGTCGAGCGGCTCAAGGCCGAGAACGGGTATCAGTCGATCGACGTGATCCGGATGACGCCCGATCATCCCGAGAAAGCGGCGCTCAGACAGAAGTTTCTCAGCGAGCATCGCCATGCGGAGGATGAAGTGCGCTTCTTCGTCGAGGGCGAGGGGCTGTTCACGCTGCGCGAGGACGACAAGGTCTATGCGGTGCTGTGCGAGGAGGGGGACCTGATCTCGGTGCCGGCGGGGATGCGGCACTGGTTCGACATGGGGCCTTCGCCGCGCTTCACCGCGATCCGGCTGTTCACCAATGCCGATGGGTGGATCGCGAACTTCACCGGGGACGCGATTGCGGACCGGTTTCCGCGGCATGAGGCGGTGGCGGCTTGAGCACGCCCAGGGCGATCATGCTCGATATCGAGGGGACGACGAGCAGCATCGCGTTCGTCGCGGAGACGCTGTTTCCCTATGCGCGCAAGCATTTGCCGGCGTTCGTTGCCGCGCGGTGCGAGGATATCGCCCCCTTGCTCGCCGAGGTGCCGGGCGATCCGGTGGAGACCTTGCTCCAGTGGATCGACGAGGATCGCAAGGCGACGCCGCTCAAGACCCTGCAGGGCATGATCTGGGAACAGGGCTATGCCGACGGCGAGCTCGAGGGGCATGTCTATCCCGATACGCCCGAGGCGTTGCGGCGATGGGCGGGGATGGGGATCCCGGTGTACATCTACTCGTCGGGCTCGATCGCGGCGCAGAAACTGATCTTCGGGCATTCGACTGCGGGGGATCTGACGCCGTTGCTCTCGGGCTATTTCGACACGACCAGCGGGCACAAGCGCGAGAGCGAATCCTATACCCGCATCGCGCAGACGATCGGGCTGGCGCCGGAGGACATATTGTTCGTCACGGACATCCAGCAGGAAGTCGATGCGGCGCACGCGGCCGGGGTCGGCGCGGTGCTGATCGCACGCGAGGGCGGGGGCGATGTGCAGAGCCTGGCGGAGGTGGTTGCGTGATCCTCGAGGGCAAGCATGAACGCTCGATCCGGCGGACTCCGGATGGCGCGGGCGTTTGCATCCTCGATCAGCGCAAGCTGCCGTGGGAGGTGAAGTGGGTCGAGTTGCGCAGCGCCGGCGAGGCGGCGGTGGCGATCCGCGATATGTGGACGCGGGGGGCGCCGATGATCGGGGCTACCGCTGCCTACGGGCTGGCGATGGCGTTGGCGGTCGATGCCCGGGACGACGCGCTGGCGGCGGGATATGACCTGCTGGTCGAGACGCGGCCCACCGCGATCAATTTGCGCTGGGCTTTGGATGCGGTTCGGGACGCGGTTGCGGGATTGCCGGTGGAGGCGCGCGCCGAGGCGGCGTTTGCCAAGGCCGATGCGATCGCCGACGAGGATGCGGGGCTATGTCGTTCGATCGGGGAGCATGGGCTGGAATTGCTGCGAGACCTGCACGCCAGGCACCCGGACAGGCCGCTCAATATCCTGACGCACTGCAATGCCGGGTGGCTGGCGACGGTGGATTACGGGACTGCGACCGCGCCCATCTATCTGGCGCATGACGCGGGGATTCCGGTGCATGTTTGGGTCGACGAGACCCGGCCGCGCAACCAGGGCGCGTTGCTCACCGCGTTCGAGCTGCGCAACCACGGCGTGCCGCACACGGTCATCGCCGACAATGCCGGCGGGCTGCTGATGATGAAAGGGCAGGTCGATGCGGTATTGGTCGGCACCGATCGGGTGACCGCCAATGGCGATGTCTGCAACAAGATCGGGACGTATCTGAAAGCGCTGGCGGCCTTCGATAACGACGTGCCGTTCTACGTGGCTTTGCCCTACACGACCTTCGATCCCAATACCGCGAGCGGCGCGGACATTCCGATCGAGGAACGCGATCCGGCCGAGCTTACCTTGCTGAGCGACGGGATCGCGACGGTTCGGGTGACCGAATCGCCCGCCGCCAATCCCGCCTTCGACGTCACCCCCGCGCGGCTGGTGACGGGCTACATCACCGAGCGCGGGGTTCTCGACCGGATCTGATCCTTATTGCGGCGTGGTGGTGACCGTCGTCGTGGTCTTGGTCGTCGAGGTGGGGCGGACCGTGGTGCGCGTGGTGGCGGCGCGGCGGACGACCTTGCGCTTGGCGACGGGCGCACGGGTCACGGTAGCGGCGGTTTCCCGTTCGACGGTAACGGTCGTAACCGGCGCGGGCGGCGGGGTGGCGCGCGCAAGGGCGGCTTCGTTAGCCGAAGCGGTAGCGGCCTGTTGCGCGGCTTCGGCGCGGGCGTTGGCATCGGCGGCGCTCTCCCGCGCGGCGGTGGCGGCGGTCTCGGCGCTGGCGCTGCGGGCGCGCTCGGCCATGGCTGCGCTCTCGGCGTTCAGGCGGGCTTCGCGCTCGGCGGCGGCGTCCGCGCTCTTGTTCTGCTCGGCGACGCCAAGGGCTTCATCGGCGTAGCGCGAGGCGCGGTGCGCGTCCTCGATCGCGTCCTTTTCGTGGCTGCGGGCGAGATCCTCCTCGGCGGCGCGGAGCGAGGATTGCGCCTGCGCGACATAGTGCGGGGCCTCGCCGGTGGCGCCGACCTTGATCGCGGCATCGATCTTGGCGCGCGCCTCGACGATCGCGGTGCGGGCGCGATCGGTGTCGCTTTGGGCAAAGGCGGGGGCTGCGGTGGCAATCAGCAGCACCGTGGCGCCGGCGGTGGACGCCAGCCATGTCTTGATACGCATGTACATTACTCCTGTAGGGGGTCGCGCTCTCAACGACCGGGCAGGAGCGTCCGTTCCGGCTGGCTATCGGCCGAGCGTCTCCTGCGCACGGCTCATCCGCTCGAGCGCGGCGTCGAGGGTGGCGTCTTCCTTGACGAAGCAGAAGCGGACGACGTTGGTCACAGGGCTCTGGGCATAGAAGGCCGAGACGGGGATGGCGACGACGCCGGCATCGATCAGCCTCTCGCAGAAGGTGACGTCGTCCATCGCGATTCCCGAGGCGGTTAGATCGACCGAGAGGAAATAGGTGGCGGCGCTGGGCAGGGTGACGAAGCCCATGGCTTCCAGCCCCGCCTTGAGCCGGTCGCGGCCCGACTGGAAGCGGTGGCGGGCGTCCTGGACCCAGCCATCCTGCGTCGCCAGCCCCTCGGCGACCGCCCATTGAAGGTTTGGCGGGGTGGTGAAGGTGAGGAACTGGTGCGCCTTGGCCAGCACGCGGGCGATCGGCGGGGCGGCGCACATCCAGCCGACTTTCCAGCCGGTGAGGGCGAAGATCTTGCCAGCCGATCCGATCTTCACCGTCCGCTCGCGCATGCCCGGGAAGCCGATCAGGGGGAGGTGGCGGGCGCCGTCGAAGGTGACATGCTCCCAGACTTCGTCGCATATTGCGATCAGATCGTGGGCAACGCAGAAATCGGCGATGCGCGCGAGCTCTTCCGCGCCCGCCATGGTCGCGGCGGGATTGAGCGGGTTGCACAGCAGGAGGAAGCGGGTCTTGGCGGTCAGCGCGCCTGCCAGCATCGCGGCGTCGATGCCCCAATGCGGGGGTTCGAGGCGGACGAAACGGCAGATGCCGCCGGCCCGCTCGATCAAGGGGACGTAGGCGTCGTAGAGCGGCTGGAAGCAGATGACTTCGTCGCCCGGCTCGATCAGCGCGAGGAACGTGGCGGCGAGCGCCTCGGTGGCGCCCGAGGTGACGATCACTTCCTCGGCGGAGAGATTGAGGCCCTGATGGCGGGCATAGTGATCCGCGACCGCCTGCCGCAACTCCGTCAGGCCGGGCATCGGCGGATATTGGTTCGACTTTTCGAGCACCGCGGTCGCCGCCGCCTGCAGCACCGCCTCGGGGCCGCGGCCGTCGGCGAACCCTTGGCCCAGGTTGATCGCGCCGGTCGCGCGGGCGCGGGCGGACATGGCTTCGAAGATGGTGGTGCCCATGCTGGCGTAGATCGGGTTCATGGGGCCGCCTTCTGCACGCCCGCATTGCCACTGCGCAACCGCAACGTTAGCCAGCCGTTGAGCCCAGGATTGCGCATTGCGCGCCATAAAGGATGACCATGACCACGCAGCCGCCCGTGCCCGAAGACTCGCAATCGCCTTATCCGCTCGATCATGAGCCGGAGGAGAGTGAGGCGCTGAAGGCGGTTCGTGAACTGGCTGCGGCGAAGCAGCGCTGGTCGCCCGCCAAACAGATCGGCATGGGCGCGGCGATCGGCGTGGGATCGGCGGCGGTGGTCGCGGCCCTGCTCTATTGGCGCGGCGGCAAGAAATAGGCCTGCACCGAATCTCCACACGAAGCTGACGGGTTTTTCGCTGGCGGCGCATCAGCGGTGGATTCGCTGAGCGCATATCGGCTCCACAACAGGTGGAGCGCAGCCGATGGCCCATTCCGATCGAACCCGCAGCCCGGGCATCTGGACGCTGGCGCTCGCGGCGCTGTTTCCCGCGCTGGTGATAGCGATCGAGCTGGCGACGGGACTGTGCGCGGGCGCGTTTTTCGATCCTTTGCCGACACCGGGGCATCTGCTGCTGGTGGCCGCGGTGCCGGCGGTCAATTTCTTCCTGTGGCGGGCCACACGCGAGGAGGCGATGCCCGGCTGGCTCGCGGTCGCGGCGGGGGCGGCGATGGCGGTGGCGGCATCCTATGCGTTGCTGCTGTTGCCGATCCTGCCGATCGCACTGGTGGCGATGATCTTCCTCGGCATCGGGCTGCTGCCGTTCGCGCCCGTGTTCAGCCTGGTTTTCGCGTGGCGGCTGATGCTGCGGCTGGCCGAATATGGCAGCCATGTCGGGGGGCGGGTGGTGATCGGCGTCGCGGGCGGATTTCTGGCGCTGGCGCTGGTCGATATGCCCGCGACCGCGACGTATCTCGCGGTCGAGCGCTACCGTGGGGATGACGCTTCGCAGCGATCGGCGATCGGGCTGATGCGCTCGGTGGGCGATGCCAATTTGCTGCTGCGGATGGCCTATGGCGACACCCAGCGCGCGACCGGGCTGATCAGCTTTCTGGTTTCGAGCTGGGGCCAGGGGCTTGCCGAAGACGGGTGGAGGACCGATAGCCAGCAAGCGCGCGAACTCTATTACCGGCTGACCGGCACGCCGTTCAACGCGGTCGCGCAGCCGACGCATGGCTTTCGCCAGCGCGAGCGCTGGTTCGGCTGGGACGCGGACCAGGGCGGCGAAGCGGTGGGCCAGCGGGTGCGGGGGCTGTCGCTGGCGAGCTCGCGGATCGACGGGTCGATCGCGAGCGCGGACAATCTCGGCTATTTCGAATGGACCGTCGCGGTCGGCAATGCGGACCCGATCGAACATGAGGCACGCTTCACCATCGCCATGCCCGAGGGCGCGGTGGCTTCGCGCGCGACCCTGTGGATCGACGGCGAGCCGCGCGAGGCGAGCGTTGCCGGACGAGCGGAGACGCGGGCCGCCTATGACAAGGTCGTCAATGTGCAGCGGCGCGATCCGCTGCTGGTCACCACCGATGGCGCGCAACGGCTGCTGGTGCAGGCGTTTCCGATCGCCGCGGGCGGGACGATCAAGCTGCGCGTAGGCTATACCGCGCCGCTGGCGATCGCGGCCGACGGCAAGCGTTCGCTCGCGCTGCCGGCGATCGTCGAGCGCAATTTCGAGCTGGGCGCCGATCTGCGGCATGAAGTGTGGGTCGAGGGCGATGGCGCGCTGGCGGGCGGGAATGCGTTGCAGCCGGGCGGTGCGGGGAATGGGCTGCGCGGGGCGCCTACCGACGCGGAGCTGCTGACGCGGCGGCCACGGATTGTCGTCGGCCCGCTGACCGCGCCGTCCGAGCGGCTGGGGAGCGTGCCGGCGGTGGACGAGGCTCCGGCGCTCGGGGTGGTGCAGGCGATTGCGCCGGTGGCGGTGCCCGCGGCTCGGGCGTTGACGATCGTGCTCGATGGCTCGGCGGGGAATGCCGCCGCGGGCAAGGCGCTGGGCGAGGCTCTGGATGCGATACCGGCGGGGATGCCGACGCGGTTGGTGATTGCCTCGGAGACGGGCGGTGGGGTTGCGGCCTCGCCTTGGTCGTCCGCGCAGAAACAAAGGTTTGCCGCTGCGATTGCGGGGACACAGTTTCGGGGCGGGCAGGATAGCGTCCCCGCGCTGGGCGATGCGTTGCGCGAGATGACGGGCCGAAGCGGCGTGCTGCTTTGGGTGCACGGGTCGCAGCCCCTGGCGTTCCCGCGCTCGACCGCGCGGCTCGAGCAGGTGCTGGAGCGCGGCGGGCAGCTGCCGCAGCTGGTGCGGTATCAGCTGGAGGCCGGGCGGGAATTTACGCTGAACGGAGTGCCTTGGTTCGATCGGGCACGCGACGTGGCGCCTTCTGGGGACGCCAAGGGCGATCTGCGGGCGATATTGGCGGGGACCGGCGCGGGCGTGCGCTGGACGACGGTGCGGCGCGCGGCGCCGGCGCGCGGGGACGAGGGATCGGCGCATATCCTGCGGCTGTGGGGCGCGGACCAGCTGGCCGGGGCTACGGCCACCAGGGGCAAAGCGCGCGAGGAAGCGATCGGGCTGGCGCATCGGCTCAATCTGGTGACGCCGCTGAGCGGGGCGGTCGTGCTGGAGAAGGCGAGCGACTATAAGGGCAATGGCCTGCCGGTGCCCGGGGCGGAGGCCGTGCCGACCGTGCCCGAGCCGGAGGAATGGGCATTGCTGGCGGTGCTGGCGGGGTTGCTGGCCTGGGTGTTTCGGCGGTGGTTGCGGTTTCCGGTCTGGCGGGTGGCGGTTTGATGCCGGGGCGTTGGGCCCTGGGGTTGCTGGCATTGGCTTGCTGGGATGGCTGGCGGTTGCTGGCGGGGCGGATCGAGGACGCGTCCGGGGCCGCTTTGGCGCTGGCCTTGCTTGCGGGACTTGGGTGGGGCTGGTGGCGGGCCGAGGATCGGGTGCCGGAGGGGCTGGTTGCCGGCTCGCTGGCGCTTTATGCGGTCGCGACCGTCTCCGGACCGGTGCTTTTACAGATCGGAGTTATGGTGACTGCAGTTACTTTGTTGATCTGGCACGCGACCGGGCGGCGCTCGCCGCGCCTGCCGGTGATCGGGCTGGTGCTGCTCGCATTGCCGATACTCCCGACGCTGGATTTCCTGCTGGCCTATCCGCTGCGGCGCGTTTCCGCCGTGCTGACGGTCGGGTTGCTGCGGCTGAACGGCGTGGCGGTGGATGTGGAGGGGGTGGCGCTCGACTGGCAGGGGAAGTTGCTGCTGTTCGATGGCCCTTGCAGCGGGATCCGGATGCTTTGGGCCGCGCTCGTGCTGGCCAGCGTGCTGGCGGTGGCGGGACGGTTCGGGCCCTGGCGGTACGCGCGGGCCCTGGGGCTGGCGGTGGCGATCGCGGTGGCGGGAAATGCGCTGCGGGCGGCGAGCCTGTTTTATCTGGAGAATGGGTTCGTGGCGCCGCTGCGGGGGCCGGTGGCGCATGAGGCGGTGGGAGTGATGGCCTTTGCGATGCTTGGGCTGGCGACGATCGCGCTGGTGCGGCCGCGGAGGGCGGCATGATGCGGTGGGTGATCGGGGCGGCGGCGTTTGCGGCGGCGGGGGCTTCGCTGGTGCCGGCGCGGCAGGCTCCGCCGGCGGCGGCGGTGGTTTGGCCGACGGTGTTCGAGGGGCGGGCGATCGTGCCGATGGCTCCGGCGCCCGAGGATGCGCGGCTGGCGAAGGATTTTCCGGGGCGGATCGCCCGGTTCAGCGATGGCGAAAGGCAAGTGGTGTTGCGGCGCGTCGCCACTGCTACCCGGCAGCTGCATCCGGCGCGCGATTGCTTCAAGGCGATCGGCTACACGATCACGCCGGCGCCGATGCGGGTGCTGGCGGGCGGGGCTACCGCTTCGTGCTTCGAGGCGCGGCGGGACGGCGGCGCGGTGCGGGTCTGCGAGTGGATCACCGACAGCAAGGGGCGAAGCTTTGCCGATGCCTCGTCCTGGTATTGGCCGGCGTTGTTCGGAAATTCGAAAGGGCCGTGGCTGGCATCGACCGTCATAGAGCCAATCGGTTGACCAGGAGCTGGTTTCAGTGACACCCATGCAGGCGATGAGCCGCCATATCCTCGTGGTCGATGACGACCCGCATATCCGCGAACTGCTCGCCTTCGCGCTCGGCAAGGCGGGGATGCATGTCGCGCAGGCGAGCGACGGCGAGGAAGCGCTGGCCGCAATCGCCGCGCGCGCGCCCGACCTGATGGTGCTCGACATCAACATGCCGCGGCTCAACGGGCTGGACCTGTGCCGGCAGCTGCGCACCGGCGGCGGGCCGCACGCCAATCTGCCGATCCTGTTCCTCTCCTCGCGCGACGACGAGATCGACCGGATCGTCGGGATCGAGATCGGCGCGGACGATTATGTCGTGAAGCCCTTCTCCCCGCGCGAAGTGGCGGCGCGGGTGGGAGCGATCCTCAAGCGCGGGGCGGGGATCGCCGAACCCGTGCCCGAGCCCGTGACCGCGCACGGCCGGCTGACGCTCGACGTCGATGCCTGGGAGGCGCGGCTGGGCGGCGTCGCGGTGCCGACCACGGCAACCGAATTCCAGTTGCTGCGGCTGCTGGCCGCCACGCCGAGCAAGGTGTTCTCGCGCGATGCGATCATCGATCGGCTGCGCGGACCCGGCTTCGCGGTGACCGACCGGACGATCGACAGCCATGTCCGCAATCTGCGCGCGAAGTTCGCGGCGGCGGGCTGCGGCGAGTTGATCGAGACGCGCGCGGGGGTCGGCTATCGCATCGGCAATTGCGATTGATCGGCGCGTTCAAGGCCTTTCTGAAGCGGTATTGGCCGTCGCTCAGCCTGCGGACGATATTGTTCGGCACCTTGCTGTTCGTCGCGGCGCTGCCCGGGGTCGGGGCGATCTTCCTGCGGGTGTATGAGAACACGTTGGTCCAGCAGACCGAGGCCGAGCTGATCGCGCAATCGGCGGTGCTGGCGGCGGCGTATCGCGTGGAATGGGGAGCACCCGCCGTGCGCCGGGATTTCGCGCCCGAGCCGCCGCATATCGACCTGCGCGCAAATCCGGTGTTGCCAGCGCTGCCGATTCCCGAGGGGGCAGGCGCATCGGACCCGCATGCGCTGGCGGTGGCGCGCAAGCTGGCGCCGATCGTCGCCGATGCGACGGCGGTAACCCTGTCCTATTCGCGGTTGCTCGACCGGCAGGGGATCATTGTCGGCGGGGAGAGCGACGTGGGCTTCAGCTATGCGTCGCTTCCCGAGGTCCGGCGCGCGATCGAGACGCATCGCAGCGTTACGGTGCTCCGGCGGCGCGACTATACCGGGGGCGTCGACGGGCTGATCGCGGCGCTGAGCAGTGCCGCGACGATCCGCGTGCACCATGTGCGCCCGGTGCTGGTCGATGGCCGAATCGTCGGGCTGGTGATGGTGGCGCGAAGCCCGCGCGGGCTGTTCCTCGGCATTTATCAGGACCGGGGCAAGATCGCGCTGGGGGTGGGGCTGATCTTTCTCACCTTGCTGGTGCTGGCGGCTTTGCTCTCGCGCGGCATTTCCAAGCCGATCCGGGCGCTGACCGCGGCGAGCGAGAATGTCGCGCGCGGACGGATCGAGATACCCGATCCGCCGGTCACCGCCGCGATCGAGATCCGCGAGCTCTACGTCAATTTCGGGCTGATGGCCGAGCGGGTGGAGGCGCGCGAACGCTATCTGCGCGATTTCGCGACGGCGGTGAGCCACGAGTTCAAGACGCCGCTGGCGGGCATTCGCGGCGCGATCGAGTTGCTCGACGATCATGGCACCGAGATGGACCCGGCCGAGCGGGCGCGCTTCCTTGGCAACGCGGCGGCGGATGCAGAGCGGCTCTCGCGGCTGGTGCAGCGGCTGCTCGATCTGGCGCGGGCCGACATGAGCCGGGCGCAGGATGTGCGCACCGATGCCGCCGCGGTGGCGCGGGGGATCGGCGGGGTCGAGGTTATCGCCCGCCCGGGGCTGCCGCTCGCGCATGTAGAGGCGGACACGCTCGAGACGGTGCTGACCACCCTGGCCGACAACAGCCGGCAGGCGGGAGCGAAGCGGATTTCGATCACGCTGGGGCAGGCCGAGGGGTGCGTGACGATCCGCGTTGCCGACGACGGCAAGGGCATCGGCGCGGCGGACCGCGAGCGGGTCTTCGAGCCGTTCTTTACCGGCAATCGCGAGCGCGGCGGGACCGGGCTGGGGCTGCCGATCGCGCGATCGCTGCTGGCGGCGACGGGGGCGACGATCGAGATCGAGCCGGGCGCGGCGGGGACG